>Ga0310695_10001124_pt1 | contig 64966 bp, 49 predicted proteins | sample RumenRJG_04DNA_FD_203882 | JGI IMG/M metagenome (GOLD analysis project Ga0310695, IMG submission 203882) | Bovine rumen microbial communities from Lethbridge, Alberta, Canada - RJG_04 (v2) (version 2) | ecosystem: Host-associated > Mammals > Digestive system > Stomach > Rumen | place: Canada... | reverse complement strand
ACCCTGGCTTACGGCATTCGGTTACGGAACATCCTATTTCTCCGCTGTAGTTTTCATCGGATATGCAGGACAGTTCGGCTGGAAATACGGTGTCGCATCTACCTGGATCGGTATCGGCAACGCAGTAATCGGTTCACTTCTCGCATGGATCATCCTGGGAAGAAGAACAAGAGTCATGACAAAGCACTTGAACTCCAAGACAATGCCTGACTTCTTCGGCAAGAGATTCGACAGCAAGGCTCTCCGTATCGCAGCTGCTCTCATCTCCTTCATCTTCCTTATCCCTTATACATCTTCCGTATATAACGGTCTCTCAAGACTCTTCAATATGGCATTCAACATCGACTATAAGATCTGCATCATCGTAATGGCAGCTCTTACATGCGTCTATGTTATCCTCGGCGGCTACATGGCAACTGTCGTAAATGACCTTGTACAGGGCATCATCATGCTCTTCGGCATCACGGCTGTTATCGCTACTGTTCTTAAAAACAACGGTGGTTTCCTCACCGCCCTTACAACACTTTCACAGACAGAATCCGACCTTCCTGTCACAGCAGGCATGCAGGGTGCGTTCACGTCATTCTTCGGACCTGACCCTCTCAACCTCTTCGGCGTAATCATTCTTACTTCCCTTGGTACATGGGGTCTCCCCCAGATGGTCGGCAAGTTCTATGCTATCAAGGACGAGAAGTCCGTTAAGGCAGGAACCATCATCTCCACTATCTTCGCATTCATCGTTGCAGGCGGCTGCTACTTCCTTGGCGGCTTTGCAAGACTTTACAAGGACAACTCGGCTATCTATAAGGAAGACGGTTCCGTCATGTACGACTCCATCATCCCTACAATGCTTGACAACCTCCCTACGATCCTCGTTGGCGTAGTCATCGTACTTGTCCTTTCTGCTTCAATGTCCACACTGTCTTCCCTCGTTCTTACATCGAGCTCAACAGTTACATTGGACCTCATTGAGCAGATCAAGCCCAAGAAGAACGAAGACAAGAAGAAGAGAGAAAAGACACAGCTCGTTACGATGCGTCTCCTCCTCGTTTTCTTCATCGCAGTATCAGTACTCCTCTCACTTAACCCTCCGACGTTCATCGCTCAGCTCATGGGTTATTCATGGGGCGCTCTCGCAGGAGCTTTCCTTGCACCGTTCCTCTGGGGTCTTTACTGGAAGAAGACAACGAAGCTCTCAGTTTGGGTCTGCTTCATCTTCGGTGTCGGCTTTACAGTTGCAAACATGTTCTTAAAGTTCATCGCATCTCCTATTAATGCCGGTGCGGTCACAATGGTTGCAGGTCTCATTATCGTACCTCTCGTAAGCCTTATCACACCTAAGCTCGCTAAGGACAAGGTTGACGGAATCTTCTCCTGCTACGACGAAAAGGTCACAGTCGAGAAGAGATATTCACTTCCTGAGGAAGCACCTGCTGACGAAGTCTGAGTGCTTTAACAACTTGAATTAATTAGGGCTGTCCCAGTTGGGGCGGCCCTTTGTTCCGGCGACAGTTCTTTTACCGTGTGTTAAATTTGTTGGCCTGAAAACGACTTTTACATCAACAAATATTCACATTTTTCGAAAATACGACTTTTTGTTGGCCTAAAAACGATTTTGACATCAACAAATCTGCTACATGGGCTTGCCACTCGAATAATCGATCCATTTTTGAGAAGCCAGCTTTTCAGACAGCATTTTCAGGCATTTTTGTTGTCCAAAATGGTTGTCCAAATGTTGTCCGCCAGGAAGACACCACAAAAAAAGCCGCCCCGTGAAGGGGCGGCCATAAGTTATTACTTGATCAGGATCAGCAGAGCTGCAGATCTTCCATGCCGAGAGTCGTAACTCCTGCTGCGTTGAGAAGTGCTTCTGCCTTTGCGTTATCGTCTGTCTTGATCGCGATGGGAGCACCCTCGCCGTCGATCGAAAGGCCATAGATATAGCTGATGTTGATGCCTGCAGCGTGGATCATACCGACAACCTTTGCGAGGCTTCCTACTGCGTCAGGAACAACTACAGCGATAACCTCATCAATGCGTGCGGCAAAGCCAGCATCCTTAAGGATCTGCTTAGCCTTGTCGGGATCTTTTGCGAGAAGACGGAGAACGCCGTATTCCATTGTATCTGCAAGGCTTGCGGAAAGGAGGTCGATACCGCCCTGTGCAAGGATCTTCAAGACCTCATCAAGTCTGCCTTCAGTGTTTTCGAGAAAAACCGAAATCTGCTTTACGAACATAGTGGTACCTCCCCATTTATTATTGATAAAGCTTACGCTTGTCTGTAACGTGCTTGCTCTTTCCGTCAAAGTGCTCTAAGCCGTTGGGCTCAACGAGCTTGACCTTTGCATTAAGGCCTATAGCCATCTTGAGTTTATCATGAACTGCCTTGGAGAGCTTCTCCAAAGATTTGATCTCGTCTGTGAAGACGTTCTCGGCGACTTCGACCTGAACTTCGAGAGTATCGTTGTTGTCAACACGGTCTACTACGAGCATGTAGTGAGGTGTAGTTCCCTCTACTGTAAGGAGAGCAGCCTCTACCTGTGAAGGGAAAACATTTACGCCGCGGATGATGAGCATGTCATCGGATCTGCCTTTGAAGCGCTGAATCCTTGCCATCGTACGTCCGCACTCGCACTTGTCATACTCAATGGATGTTAAGTCCTTTGTCCTGTAACGAATGAGCGGCATGCCTTCCTTTGTGAGGTTGGTGATGACAAGTTCGCCCTCAGAACCCTTAGGAAGCTGCTTTAATGTTGCAGGATCGATGATCTCCGGGAGGAAGTGGTCTTCCCAGATGTGAAGTCCCTTATGGAATTCGCAGTCGCATGCAACACCGGGGCCCATCATCTCTGTAAGGCCGTAGATGTCGTGTGCCTTGATGTGGAGTCTTGATTCCATCTGGTCTCTCATCTCGTCTGTCCAAGGTTCAGCACCGCAGATAGCGGTCTTGAGCTTGATCTTATCGATAAGACCTGCCTTTTCCAGATCTTCTGCAACATGCAGGAGATAGGAAGGCGTGCATGCGATAGCCGTTACATCACAGTCGATCATCATGTCGATAAGCTTCTGTGTATTGCCTGTGGACATGGGGAGAACCAGAGCGCCCAGGTATTCAGCGCCGTAGTGGGCACCGAGACCGCCTGTGAAGAGACCGTATCCGTAACCGATCTGGATGATATCGTCTCTTGTGATCCCTGCCATTGAGAGGCATCTTGCAACGCACTCAGCCCAAATGTCGATATCGCGTCTTGTATAGACTGCGATCTTCGGCTTGCCGGTTGTGCCTGAAGATGCGTGTACACGGACCATCTCTGATCTGGGAACTGCTGCCAAACCAAAGGGATATGTGTCTCTCAGATCTGCGTAAGTTGTGTACGGTAGCTTATCCAGGTCTTCAATGCCCTTGATATCGCCGGGCTCAAGGCCTACTGCCTGCATCTTCTTGCGGTAATACTCAACGTTGTGATAAACGCGGTTTACTACCTTGACGAGTCTTGCGCTCTGCAGCGCTTCGATCTCATCACGCGACATGCACTCCTTTGCTTCATTCCAAATCATAAATGGTGCCCTCCTGTAATGCGGGGTGTTTATTTACGTGCGGTCTTAAAACCGTTGACGATGATAAGTGCGAGCTCCTTGCCTTCTGTGTCGAAAGCTTTGACCTCATATAAACAGATGAACCTTCCGTCCTTGACTATGTCAGCCGTGCAGGTTACCTTGCCGCCGTGCCATGACCTCAAAAAGTTCATCTGTGTTGCCTGGGTGACAGTAACAGTATCGGAATCAAGTTCGCAATTCTCGGCAACGGCAAAAGCAAAATCCGCCATCGTGTAATAGACTGCGCCCATGAGACCTCCGACAGCGTTAAGATGCCTTCCGTCGGGCTCAAGGCTCACAACGCTGTGACCCTTCTCAACCTTCTCGATTACTATTCCCGTAGCTTCCGTGGCGTATTTGTCGCCCTCGAAAAACTTTCTTACTTCTTCAATGTTTACCATGTACTGCCTTTATTCTGCTGCGAGGCCCATTTCGAAGGCCTTCATATTGAGTTCAAGGAACTTTGCAGGAACAGAAGCTTCGACAGCCTTTACCCACTCTTCCTTGCTGATCTCTTTGATGTACTTGGAGAAAACGCCCATGAGCACGATGTTCGTAGCCTTTGCGTTTCCTGCCTGTTCTGCGATCGTAAGTGCATCGATGGCATCTACCTTTGCGCCTGCAGCTTCCATCTTGGAGATGAGTTCTGAAGGATACTCAGCGGTGCCTGCGATTACGGGCATAGGATCGATCTGCTGTGAGTTTGTAACGATCTGTCCGCCCGGTTTTAAGAACTGGACATATCTTGCAGCTTCCAGGAGCTCGAAAGAGATGATGTAATCAGCTTCGCCCTTATCGATGATGGGAGAGTTAACCTTGTCGCCGAACTTAACGTAAGTTACAACGCTTCCGCCTCTCTGGCTCATTCCGTGAACCTCTGAGACCTTTACGTCATAGCCCTTGTCCATAGCGGCTCTGCCCAATAACTTACTGGCGAGGAGCGAACCCTGTCCGCCTACGCCTACTATCATTATGCTTGTTACCATGTGATTGCCTCCCCGTTCAAATTCTCGAAAGCGCCAAACTTGCAGAGCTCACTGCAGACCTTGCAGCCGAAGCACTGTGTTGTATCGACATGAGCGTGTCCATCCTTAAAGGAGATCGCAGGGCAGCCAAGCTTCATGCAGGCCTTGCAGGACTTGCACTTGTCGGGGTTGACCTGGATAGGCTCACCGCGCTTAACCTTCTTGAGGAGAGCGCAAGGTCTTCTGGAGATGATTACGGAAGGCTCTTCTGCTGCGAGTTCTTCCTTGACTGCGGCTTCTGCCTCAGCGAGGTTATAAGGATCTACAACTCTTACTCTGTTGATGCCCATTGCACGAACAAGAGCTTCGAGGTCGATCTTGCCTGCCGGATCACCACGAAGGTTAAAGCCTGTCGTAGGATTCTGCTGGTGTCCTGTCATGCCCGTGATGGAGTTATCAAGGATGATGACAGTGGAATTTGTCTGGTTATATGCGATGTTTGCAAGACCCGTCATGCCTGAATGCATGAATGTCGAGTCACCGATAACGGCAACTGTCTTCTTCTCTGCATCAGCGCCCAGAGCCTTGTTGAAGCCGTGGAGGGAGCTGATGGATGCGCCCATGCACTCTGTTGTGTCGATAGCGCAGAGCGGAGGCGTAGCGCCCAATGTGTAGCATCCGATATCGCCCATAACTGTGAGCTTGAGCTTGGAAAGAACATAGAACATTCCTCTGTGAGGGCAGCCTGCGCACATTGCCGGCGGTCTTCCGGGAAGTCCTTCGATGGGCTTGCAGGAAGGCTTTTCGTGGAGCCCCAAGCTTGTAGCGATGAGACCCTGTGAGAACTCGTCGATCAACGGGAAAATGTCCTTGCCTGTTACTTCAAGACCCAGGGTCCTGCAGTGTGTCTCGATAATGGGATCAAGCTCTTCAACTACTACAAGCTTATCTACCTTGGCTGCGAAGTCCCTGATCTTCTGCTCGGGAAGCGGGTTGATAAGTCCGATCTTCAATACCGGATACTTGTCTCCGAAAGCTTCCTTGACGTACTGATATGAAGTGGAAGAAGTGATGATACCCATTGATGTATCAGAACCTTCCTCAACGCGGTTAAGAGAAGACTCCTCGGCAAATGCAACGAGCTTTCTTGTTCTCTCCTCAACGATGGGATGGCGTCTCTTGGCATTTGCAGGAACCATTACGTACTTTGCAGCATCCTTCTCGTAAGGCTTAACAGCAACTTCGATCCTCTCACCGGTCTCTACGATCGACTGGGAGTGAGCAACTCTCGTGCACATCTTGATGAGTACGGGAGTATCGAACTGCTCGGAAATATCGTATGCCTCGATAACGAAGTCCTTTGCTTCCTGGGAATCAGCGGGCTCTAACATAGGCATCTTTGCAGCGATCGCATAATGTCTGGAATCCTGCTCATTCTGGGAAGAGTGCATTCCCGGATCGTCAGCTACAAGAATGACCATTCCGGCATTAACACCGGTATAGCTCATTGTAAAGAGCGGGTCAGCTGCAACGTTAAGTCCGACATGCTTCATCGCACAGTAAGATCTCTTGCCTGCTCTTGATGCACCGAAAGCGGTCTCCATAGCGACCTTCTCGTTAGGTGCCCATTCGCAGTAGATCTCATCGAACTTAGCGGCTTCCTCGGTAGTCTCTGTACTGGGGGTGCCGGGGTACGAACTTGCGACAGCTACGCCAGCCTCATAAAGACCTCTGGCTATAGCCTTGTTACCAAGCATTAGTTCTTTCATGATTACATCTCCTAGGATATGAGTTTATACATAAATCAATTTGTAGATTATACGACAATTCTACACAGGTTTAAACCAAAACCCCTAATAAAAATATTAAGAAATAGAAAGTCAGACCCGGAATTCTTTATGCTGCGTCCTCGAAATCGAGGTCTTCGATTTCCACTGTCTTCCCGAAATAGTTGGAATACTTATATTTCGTGCCTGTACACTTAGGCAGGGCCTTAGCCAGTTCATCTCTGTCATGATATAAAAATGCACTGTCAGTCAGGTTGAAGAACGGGTATACATCTTCCCCGCAGGACTCACTTGCCGAACCATCCCAAAGAACATCAATGTTATAGTACTCGCCGTCCAGGCAGACGATATTCCAGGCATGTGCGCCGTCTTCCCCTCCAATACCGGAGTCAGTAGTTGTTCCGGGTACGTAATAGCAGGTAATACCAGCCTTGTTCATGAGATACTGGAACGCCTTTGAATAACCTGCGCAGACAGATCTGTGAAGAACGATTACCGAATATGCGCTCTGGTTATAGGGAGCTTTCTCATCGTATGTGGTGTTCTTGCAGATATAGTCATGAATGGCACGCTCGCACTCAACCAAACCCTGCTTGGATCCGGCACCTGCAAGGATATCTTCTGCCGCCTTCTCAAATGCGGCTTTCGCATCGCGAAGCTTTTCGGGCGTGCTCGCAAAATCGAAGAAATCAAAGGAGACATCCTCTATGCTTCCTTCATCGGAATCGTATGTAAATTCGTACTGGTTATCGATCCAGAAGAGCTCGGGATGGTCGTTGAGTACAGCATCTATGGCTTTTGTAAGCTGATCTTCGCCGGCCTTTACCTTTTTGCAGTCAACTTTCCTGTTACCTTTGGAAAGTCCGTCGTAAAGCAGTGAATAAATGTCTTTCTCCTTGGAGTCCAGGACAGCAAAATACGGATACTGATCCGCTTCAAAATCAGTTCTTACATCTGTCCCGCCCTCATCTTTTGCGGGATCCTCTGATTCGTCATCTGATTCATAATCTGACTCATAGTCTGCTTCGTCATCTGATTCATCGTATGCTTCATCGTCATAATCATATCCATAGCCGTTGTCATAATCATCATAGTCATCGAATTCGTCCATGCAGGCACAAAGACCCGAAACGACAGCTAACATAAGCAAAACAGATACTAACTTAACTAATCTCTTCTTCATAAAAAACTCCCTTTGGTCTTAATCCTAAAGGGAATTATAAGGAAATACCCGTGATTATTCTATCCTTTATTTCAGATGCATCCCGATGTCACGCTGCGTCAACGAATACTATGCTCTCCGCTTCGACTGTCTGTCCGAAACAGTTTGAATATTTGTATTTCGTGTCATTGCACTTGGGAAGCCCTACTGACATGCCGATCCTTGCGTGATAGATAAACGCCTCATCCGTCAGGTTGAAGAAAGGATATATCGCACTACCGTAGGTATCACTGGCCGTGTCATCCCAGAGGCAGTCCACATTATAGTAACTGCCTTCTATGAGGACCATGTTCCATGAATGGCTGCCGCTTCCGTCACTGCCTCCGATGACCTGTCCGTTCAATCCTTCGGTTTTTCCGGCAACATAGTAGCAGACAAAGCCTGCCCTGCTCAGGAGATACTGGAAGGCTCTTGCATATCCGGCACATACTGATTTATTGAGGATCAGGCAGGAATATGCACTCTGATTGTAGGGAGCTGTCTCGTCATAGGCCGTGTTTTGACAGATATAATCATGAATGAAGAGTTCCCTTTCTACCAATGATGTTTTACGGCGCGCTTCCTGAAGTACTGAATCGGCTTTTTCCTCCATATCGACTTTTGCCTTATGGAGCTTTTCGGGCGTGTTCGCAAAATCGTAAAAATCAAAGGTTATCTCCTTGATGCTGCCGTCATCAGGATCGTATGTATAGGAATACTTGTTGTCGAGCCAGAATAATTCGGGATGGTCATTAAGTACCGCGTCTATGGCTTTGGAGAGTTCATCGGCATTTGCCTCGACTGTACAGTCGAACTTTTGGCTTCCCTTATAAAGCTCAACAAAAAGCAGAGAATATATATCCTTCTCCTTCTCTGAGAGTGCCGCGAAATAAGGATACAGACCGGTATCAAAAGAAGCTCTCTTAAAGCTCGTCCCGGAAGGTTCCGTGACCACAGCCGTTGATTTGCCTGTTATGTCAGGTTCCTCAAAACACGCGCAAAGGCCGGTAACCGAAGTTATCAGAAGAATCAAAGCCAAAATCTTTATTAGTGTCTTATGCATTAAAAATCCCTTCAGACCGATAGGCCTAAAGGGATTATAAGTAAAAAGCCGTGATTATTCTATCCTTATTTCAGGTGCATTTCATCTTCTTTGAGCACCAGGGACTTCTCTTCCTCCTGCAACTGCACTTCCTCGGAATCAAGCACGACGAGTTCGAGTTCTTCGGGAGCGATAGCTTTCTTGGCACGGAACTTAAGTGCCATTGCGACTATTCCGACGAGAAGCATTACGATTCCGAAGGCAATGATCACATAATCATAGAAGAGTCTAGTCTCAGTCATCTGCGTTGCTATCTCCCAGTAAGGGAATTCGTAGCCCAGACGTTCCTTGTCTGTCTCTCCCAACGGGAACATCGTATCGAAGATCCTCGTTATCTTAAAGCGTCCGGTGTCATTTACGACCAGGACCTGAGGATTTGTAAGTGAATAAGAAGGCAATGCATTCTTAAAGTCTGTTACGGCTACACCCGTTACAAGTTCCGGGAGCATTGCTTCATAGCACTGGATCGCATAATCCGATTCGGATCCCTGCTGTGAAGGTGCAGAATTAAATCCGCCGTAATCTGAATAACCGCCAAAATCTCCGGTATCACCGAAATCTCCAAAATCCCCTGAAGGATTGATATTGGACGATTTGTCACTTGAGTCTCCGCCGTAAAGCTCTCCCAGGGCTCCGAAATAAATGAATGCCCTGCATTCCTGCTCACCGGCAAGCTGTGCAACCTTGGTATTCTTCTCTTCAACGACTCCGATAATGGTAAAGAACTTGCCGTTGATATCGATCATATGACCTACAACGTCATACGAACGGTAGAATTTCCATGCGAGAACGTCATTTATGACGATCTGGTATGTATCTACGGGAACCTTGGGAAGGAAACCGCCTGCTAAGTATCTGAAAGGGTGGAATGCCCTGTAGTTTCCGCCGACAGCAACGAATTCCACATCAGTCGCTTCTCCCTTCTTCTGTACGCCGTCGACAACCTCAAGAGGTGATATCTGGCCTTTAACGATCGACGAATAGCAGTCTTCCCAGCCTCTGAGCTTATCTGAACTGCCCTGAATCTTTTTGCCGCCGGTATTGATACCCGTATCTGCTGATGCCTGAAGCTTCTGTCTCATCTGGGGAATATCTCCCAAATGGATCGACTTGCCTCCGGAGGTATATGTCATGGGTGATGTCTCGCCCTGGGCTCTGTTGCCGCCTGCAAATACCACCATGTGTCTGAACCCGGTTTCGGATTTATACTGCCACATCTCTGCAACCTTCTGTTCCGGCCTGTTGTCTGAAAGATAGATTGCTCTTCCTATGCCGAAACCGATCAGGATCAGCGATGCGACAACGATCCAGAAAGGAACTCCGAGAACAAGCTTCAGGAATCCTACCTTGACCTTGCTCTTCTCCAGTTTGAAGAATTGTTTTGTTTTTTCAATTACACGCATTATTCTGTTCCTTCAGGATCACTTTGCTGTATAGTCCTCAAGTCTTACACGCTGTCCGTCTTCGAGGGGCTTTTCGGATCTGATAACGATCATAACGTCATACTTATCAAGCTCTCCCTTTGCGCTTGTGATCGCTGAAAAAGCACCGTCGGTTGCTTCAACCGTGACGTCGATCCTCTTTACCGTGTACTTATCACCGAGAGGCGTTGAAGAACCGATGATCGCATATACGAACTGTCCTCCGTTGTCTTCATTGACTGCGCTGCTCGGGACTACGCACTTGTAGTTGTCATTGCCTCTTCCGGCATTTACCGTTATCTCTTCGCCCGGCCATGAATCCTCACCGTCGATGTGACACTTGACGAGCATTTTTCCTCTCGGATTATCCGGATCGGGTTTTTTCGAGATAACAGTGCATGACTGTGCAAATCCGCTCGTGATCTCAAGCTGCTGTCCTGCCCAGATATTCTGTGCTACCTTTGTGTCGAAATTGAAAGTAACGGAACACTCTCTGTGCTCTTCAGGCAGGATATAACCGACTACGGTCTTTGCCGTCAGATTGTCTCCGGCAGCAACTGAGATGTTATATACCAGTCCTGCAGCGGGCGCCTTGATCTCTGTGATCTTTGCTGCTGCTTCGAGCTTTTCGATCTCAGCTTTGAGCTTATCGATCTTCTCATCGCGGTCTCTTGCTGCATCTTTTTCCTGATCAGCAGTAATGCCTGCTTCAGTTTTTGCATCCGAGTAAGCTTTGTTCGCAGAATTAAGAGCATTCTGAGCTGTGTTTACCCGGTTTTTTGCTGATGCCTCAGAAGGAAGGTTATCCAAAGAAGCGATCTCGTTTTCTGCCTTATCGATCTTGCCCTGACACTCTGCGAGATCTGCAGAAGCTTCCTTCATGCGGGCTTCAGCAGGAGCTAACAGGGCCTCAAGATCCTTGATCGCCTGTTCTTTCTCTTTAACCTTATTTACAAGGATAGCGTAAGCAGTAGAGTTGTTGAGGAGTTCATCTTCCGTCGGTTCGGGAGTGTTTGTTTCCTGATAAACAACGATCTGTGCATCGAGAGGAGCTTTCTCTGCTTTGACTTTATCGATCTGAGTCTTAATATCTTCAACCGTCTTGGCTGCTGCGCTTACTGCAGCCTCAAGTGATACCGCCTTGGCAGATTCCTCGTCGATTATCTTCTGATTGCTGTTTATTACGTTTTTCTTGTTCTGAACTTTCTTCAGAGTATCCTTGGCATCGGACAATTCTGTCTTGGCTGAGTTGATCTGATCAGATTGCATGGATAAATCCACAGACTTCTTGGGCGCTCTTGCTGCATAAGCCTTTTCACGCTCAAGAGTTTTCAGACTTTCCTTCTTGGATTCGAGCATCTCGTCATCTTCCATTGGCTTTAATGTAAGGATCGTGTCGCCTTTTTTGACGGTGTCATAACTTGTAACCTTGATCTCATCTACGACTCTGCCTTCCAGACCCTTGATCTCAGTCTGGTTATCTACGACGATTTCACCTCTCGAGCCGTTCGAATACGACAGATTTCCCCTCGAAGCATAAGATCCCATTACCTTTGGGATCGTCATGTTCATGATCGTGTTCGAAAAGAATGTCAGCACCGCAAGCAAAGCAACGAAAGCGATCATTGCTTTTATAACTCTGGCTCTTCTAGCACTTCCCTTTGCCATTTTCTTGTTCCTCCATATTTTACGTAGCGCTTTTCGCAGGCTTGTTCTTTATTTAATACCCGATCTCGAGATTCCTTCGACGAGATACTCCTCGCCCCAGAAGAAGATCAGGAGCGGCGGTATCATGTACACACTTGATGCCGCAAACGCGATTCCCAGTTCGGGCTCGTTTATCTGCGAAAGGAATACTGATAACGGTTGCTTATTAACGTCTGTCAACAGGACGAGCGGCTGCTCTACCATGTTCCAGTAATCGATGAATAACAGGATCGTCAGAGCGAAGATAGCGTTCTTACACAGCGGGAGCGCGATATTCGTGAATATCTGCCATTCCGTCGCACCGTCCAGCGTAGCTGCTTCGATATATCCTGACGGGATCTGACGCATGTATTTGGTAAGAAGGAAGATCGCGAATGTCGAGAAGATACCCGGCAGTATGATCGCCCATATGGTATCTAAGATCCCCAATGTGTCTGCGATCATGTAGTTCGGAACGAGAGTTACCTGGAACGGCATGAGCATGAGGATGATGTAAGAGAAGAATAAGATCTCTCTTCTCTTCCTTCTGTATCTTGCAAATGAATAGGATGCGAGGCACGCGACTACCATCTGGCCTGCAACAATAGGGAGTGTCAGCAGGATCGAATTCCAGTACTTGAACAGGTATTCCGGATTCATAAAGAGAAGCGTCGTGTACTGCTTGATCGTTACTTCTTCAGGAATGAGCTTTAACACAGGTGTTCTGGACATATATGTCGCACCCTGCGTGGCGTGCCCGGACATGCTCTGGAAGACCGTCTGGTAATTTGCGACGATCTCTTCTGATGACATAAATGAGTTAAGGAACGTAAAGAAGATGGGGACCAGCGCCAAAGCCGAGATGAATGCGGCAATAAAGATGCCGATTCCCGTGATTATTCCTTTTCTGATCTTGCGCTTCCTTAAGTTAAGCGCGATCCTCTTTTTCTCGCCGGCGAAAAACAACGCCCTGGCTTCTTCGGACATCGATGTGATAAATGTCTCCGGTGCCTTTGATTCGGTATATATATTACGGCGGGCGAGAGTTGCCTGTTTCCTTCTTTCCAAACGCTTGAGTTCGTCCATCTTATTCCTCCACATCCGAGTCGAACTTGGATTCTGCGAAGAACAGACCGCCGACGATTATGATCATGACAACGCACATTACGATAGCGCCTGCAGAAAGCTTGCTGTAGTCTAAGTGCGTAAATGAGTTGTTCATGAAGTGCTGAAGCATATAGAGGTTATCGAACGGATAGTCACCCGTTAAGAGATATACCTCTCTGAATATCTTAAATGAATTGATAAGGGACATGATGCCGACAAAGAAGATCGTCGGTGACAGATAGTGGAGCTTTATCGCAAAGAACCTCTTAATGGGGCCTGCTCCGTCCATCTCGGCAGATTCAAGGATCTCGTGAGGGATGCTGTTCAGTGCCGCAAGGAACAATACCATGTTGTAACCCAGGTTTTTCCATAGGAACAAGAGCATGATTACGACCTGGGCATACTGCGACTTCATCCAGTCGATCTTTTGCGCCCCTTCGAAAAGGTCTGCCGCAATACCGTTGATAACACCATTGTAGCTGAAGAATACCTGCCAGATGAGTACGACCGAAGCGACCGGTACCATCATGGGGTTGAGCAAAAAGCTTCGGAATAAGCTCTTGCCCGGAAGTCCCGTATTAAGGAGCAAAGCGATGAGCAAAGCAAGGACAACTGCTAATGGTACAGAGATCAAGGCAAATGTTAACGTGTTCTTTGACGCTGAAATAAAGGCTTCGTTGGTCAGTACTCTCTCATAATTTCTGAATCCCACGAAATCCGAATTCGTAGGAGACTTCTGGAAAGAAGTTTTGAGGAGCAGGATCAACGGAAGAAAGAAGAATACCAGTACGCCGGCAAAGCTGGGTGTCAGATAACCCGTAAAAATACCCCAGTCGCGGAGCTTTCTTTTGAAGTGCCTCTTCTTGCGGAGCTCGAGTGTCTCTCGCCTTTCGGGAGTGTCCTCAAAAACCGGAATGTCTTTTGGTGTCAGTTTTGCTGTTGCAAGCGGAGTAACATTCTTGGGCTTGGGTCTGTTAATGAGTGCTTCTTCGTGTTCTTCTTCGGAAAGTACTCTGACAATGGGTTTTACTGCAAGGGCCTTATCGGTCTTCTCGGGAGCAGGTTCCTTAGCTGCCTTCTCCGTCTGAATAACCTCAGACCCCGGCCTCATGCCGGTGACTTCACCTTTTTCGATCAACTGGTCTTCTTTGTTTGTCCTATTATCCATACCAAATAACAGTGTCCCCACACTTTTCGCTCGGATTATAAATCGTCGCTGATATTAATCTAATACAACTTTATGTATATTTTGTGGCAAAGCGGCATCAAAACGGCATCATTTGAAGATTTTTTTCTGCCATAAATAAGTATATCTCCAAAGATGCCGTTAAAAACTTAAGTTTTGATTAAGATTTTGCGCTCAGTTTACCGTCTCGACTTTAATAGTATTGGTGTTTCCGGCCTTTCCGTTTATGAGGCCGCCTGTCATGACGACATTATCGCCTTCCTTGAGGTTTAAGACTTCTTTAGCGACATTAAGGCCGTGATAGTACATTACGTCCGTTGAATTGAACTCCTCATTAAGGATCGGGATAACGCCCCAGGAGAGATTAAGTCTTCTCCAAATCCTCTCGGATGTCGTCATGCCGATGATATCGATAGGACATCTGAAGCGGGATACCATTCTCGCCGTAACTCCGCTCCTGGAGTGAACAACGATAGCCTTGGCACCTACGTCGATTGCCATCTGGCATGTTGCATGGGAAATAGCGTCAAGGTTATTTCTCATGTTGAATTCCTGCTTGGCGAAACGCTCTTTGTAATTGATATGCATTTCGGTATACTCGGCAACCTGGGACATGGTCTGAACTGCTTCCACAGGATATTTGCCGGCAGCGGACTCGCCGGAGAGCATGATCGCTGAAGATCCGTCATATACTGCATTTGCGACGTCAGAGATCTCGGCTCTTGTCGGTCTCGGATTGTTGATCATAGACTCGAGCATCTCGGTTGCGGTGATTACGCGGCGCCCCAAAAGCCTGCAGCGCTTGATGAGCTGCTTCTGAACGCTCGGAACTTCGTGGAACGGGATCTCAACGCCCAAGTCGCCTCTGGCGATCATTATGCCTGCGCAGTATTCGGAGATCTCATCGATGTTATCAACGCCTGCACGGTTCTCGATCTTGGCGATGACTTCGATGTTCTCGCCGCCGTTGGCATCCAGGAATTCACGCATTTCGATCATGTCTTCTTTTCGAGATACGAAAGAAGCTGCGACAAAATCGATGTCGTTCTTAATGCCGAACAGCAGGTCCTTCTTATCCTGCTCGCTTAAGAAGTCGCCCTGCATGACCTTATTCGGGAAGTTCATTGACTTCTGGTTCGAAAGGACTCCTCCGACAACGACATCACAGATGACGTCAGCACCCTTGATCTCTTTAACTTCAAGGATAACGAGGCCATTGTTGATAAGGACCCTGTCGCCCGGTTTAAGCTGCTCGGGCAGGAGCTTGTATGTGACGGATACGCGTGTCTCATCGCCCTCGACTTCGTCCGTCGTAAGGATGAATTCGGCACCGTCCTTAAGCTCGACCTTGCCGTCCTTGAATGTCTTGATCCTGTACTCAGGTCCCTTTGTGTCGAGCATGATAGCAATCGGAAGATTCATCTTCTCCCTTACCCTTTTGATAAGGTCGATCTTCTCCTGGTGCTGTTCATGTGTCCCGTGCGAAAAATTAAGCCTTGCGACATTCATTCCCGCTTCGAACATCTTCGACAATGTCTCTTCATTATCCGAAGCCGGTCCTATCGTACAGATGATCTTGGTCTTGCGCATAAATCGATATCTCCTCAAATCCATAAAAAAGTTTTGCCTGATTGTATCATTTGTGCACCTAAACTTCTGCACAATATTGTAAAATGTTTAAGTCAATATTTTTTACATCGGAGGCTTTGCACATGGCAGACGTAAGACCTGAATCCCTTAAAAGAATCACAACAAAAGAAATGGCTGATGCATTTATTGCAGATCAGATCGCTGCTATCAAGGAGCAGGTAGGAGACAAAAAAGTCCTTCTGGCTCTCTCAGGCGGCGTAGACTCTTCAGTAGTCGCAGCACTTCTCATAAAAGCAATCGGAACCAACCTCGTTTGCGTTCACGTTAACCACGGACTTCTCCGCAAGGGCGAACCCGAGATGGTATGCAAAGTCTTCAGAGACGAGCTCGGCGCTAACCTCATCTATGTTGATGCAGTAGACAGATTCTTAGGCCTCCTCGAAGGCGTAACGGATCCTGAGCAGAAGCGTCACATCATCGGCGAAGAGTTCATCAAGGTCTTTGCTGAAGAAGCTGCAAAGCTCGACGGCATCGCATTCCTCGCACAGGGCACCATCTATCCTGATATCCTCGAGAGCGAACAGGGCATCAAGGCTCACCATAACGTTGGCGGACTTCCTCCGGAACTCGATTTCGAGCTCGTTGAACCCGTTAAATACCTCTATAAGGACGAAGTCCGTGTTGTAGGCTCTGCTCTTGGCCTTCCCGACAAGATGGTATACCGTCAGCCTTTCCCCGGTCCCGGACTTGGTGTAAGATGCCCCGGTGCCATCACAAGAGACAGACTCGAAGCTGTAAGAGAATCCGACGCAATCCTCAGAGAAGAATTCGAGAAGGCAGGCCTTGCAGGCAAGGTATGGCAGTACTTCACAGTAGTACCTGATTTCAAGTCCACAGGCATCAAGGACGGCAAGAGAGCTTTCGAGTGGCTCTGCATCGTACGTGCGATCAACACGACAGACGTAGTCCAGGTAACAGTTGAGCCCATCGACTACGACCTCATGTGCCGCATCACAGACCGTATCACTCACGAAGTTCCCGGCATCAACAGAGTCCTTTACGACTACACACCGAAGCCGACAGCAACAGTAGAGTACGAGTAATATTATTTGCTCGCTAAGGTCCTCCGCGCTGCGCTTGTGCGGAAATCGCTCGCAAATAATATTACTCTCTTGATTGAGTTATAAACTTTAAAGCTCCTGATCATTCAGGAGCTTTTTTAACATGAGCTCTTTGCTTGGATGATATAATTACCTTGTCTGAGTGATTCCTTAGTACAGAAAATTATCAGTTATGAGGAATAAGAATGGGATTATCAATAGGCGACGTTGAGAAGATAACAGGAATATCCAAAGACCGTTTAAGGTATTACGAAGAGAAGAATCTTATCACTCCCGACAGGGATTCGGATAACAGTTATCGTACATATGGTCTTGAAGAAATACTGAAAGCACTTAAGGCATTGATCATGCGCCTGCCAAGTTAATTATGACCGATTTCAGCGCCCTTCCGGATTACATGAATAATGAGGAACTGAAGAAATACTTTTTCAAGTATTTGGAAAATTATGCGCAGGGAACGGGCTGGGCCGACAGGGATAAGGCTCTGAAAGACCTTCTGGCATTGGCTGATAGGCAGTGGCACACGTATGAGCTTATCGATGCCGGAATAAAGGAGTCTCTGACGAAGTTCCTGATGACGCTGATCGATCTCAACGACAAAGACAGCATGGATGCTATCCTAACTGCCTGTTGCTACTTGGGACTGGAAGACGTTTATAACTTCATTGTCGGCAACAAAACGAAAATAACCGAGCCTCAGGCGCTTGCTGTCGTATTAGACACCGAAAAGGAAATCGGAGATACTATAAGCGACCCGTACTCGGGAATGAGGGGATAAACTATGAGGAAATATGCATATCTTAAAGAGCCTCTGAAACGCAATAAGAAAGATTATGTCTATAAGATCATGCTTTTCGAAAACAAAGATGGCGTATATCTCTTCGAATATTGCAGCCCGGATGCTGTTATGTGTTCATTTGACAGCTTCTATGATTCTTTGGATGATGTATATGAAGAATGGAATGATGCGATAGATGAGAGGGGATGGATCGATATTGAAGATCCTTTGCCGGACTGCCAGCACGATGCATTTATTCCCATTCGGGTCAAAGGTCGCAATGAAGGCAAACCTTTATGGGGACAATTTGAAACACTTGTAGATGGGAAATGGGTTGAATATGAGTTTTGAAAAAATAGCAAATAATGATTCCAGAATTGAAAGTCTGACTGTTAGTGCTGAAAAAGCAGAGATAGTTATCAAAACCTGGGATGAACAGCGCATCAGGATCAGATGCAACGGTTTTTCAGGAATAAAACATACCACATGAACGGATAGATATATATTTATATAAGGATAACTGCTTTCAGGCTTCCTTAATCGTGAGACTTCCGGTATAGATCAAGAACATCACCTAATCCGGCATTGATTATCGTATCACTTGAATGAGTATCAACCGGCGGAACTTTGTCCTTATCAGAAGCGACTATTGATATATGCGTTATGAAATTAGGATTATCTTTATCGTAGCCGGCACATAGAACAATAGAGTTATGGTTCAGATACATTTCAATAAAGACATATACGGTATCTCCGGATTCTTTTGTCCATTTCAGAAAATTGGTAACAGGGTGACATGAGAGAAGCCACTCCAGAGCAAGAAGTTCTTCTTCGTCATGATCTGCGAAGCAATCATCCGAGAGGCATTCTCTTACGTATTCAATTTCATCATGGAATCTGACACCATCAGCTCTGACGAAAGCTTTTCCCTTGACCATATAGTTCTGAAGTTCCGGCGTGTAAACACCTGCTGTCTTATAGAAAGGCTCAATTATATCCATGATGGCGAGAGAATATAATCCCTCACAAGACCTCTCATCAACTTTGCGCGGGCAATCCTCCCAGGAAAGTCTCATCTTACCTTGGGAAGTCTCTATGTCACAATAACAGGACAGATAAAACCAGCCCTCATCGCCGCCCTGACCATAAGCACTGCAATTGATCTCTCCTGTGGCCTTGATATCATCGTAATTCTTCAAAAGGTAATCGAGGTCGCTATCCAGCGTCTCGGCTCTTTCGATAGCTACTTCCGAGAACAAATTCTTAAGACCGGCCTTATCATCGGCATTGATGTATGAGATGACGTTATCCATCATCTCTTCAGAGCGTTTCATTTGAGATGCCTCGCCCGCATAACTTATCTCATACGTTTCTTCAAATATTGACGAGGCGTCAGCTATGAACCTGCTGCACCCGGAAAAAGAAGTTGTGATAACTGCAGCGAAAAGAACGCTCGCAATTGTTTTTGTGTGTTTCATTAATCCCACCCCTATTCTGCTGTCTTTGCCTTTTATAATCATCCGGACTTCTTCGATATTATACCCCAACATAGTATTCTGAAACCCTGAAGAATCCCTTACCCGGATGGTATAATTAATATGTATGAGGGAGAGACCTCATAGCCGGGAAAACTATCGGGATAATATTGTAATCTATCAAACAAGGGGATTACAGGGGAATGAAGGATAATTAATATGTCAAATGTAAGAGATCGCGGAGTTATAGACATAACATTGGAAGAAGACGGCAGATACGTCCTGGTGATCCTTGACGATATGAAATGGGAGCCTGCGACCCGGCAAGAGCACGGCCGTATTCTCCAGGATAAGATCAATGATTATCTTAATTACATCGCGAGTGGACAGGCCGAAGAGGCAAAGCCCGGACTCCGACCCGTAATCCGCATCATTGCAAAATATTCATACAGTAAGTTTTGCATTGATTTTCTTGAACGCGTGCGTGCTTTCATTAAGGGAAAAGATGATATCTGTGATATCGAATGGACGCATTCATCTGAAGACGGTCCGTTTGAAGACGGATTCAGCGATGATTTTGTTTTCGACAAGACGAAAATATATCCAAGAATAAAGAAGAACTGGGCCAATGATCCGCAAACCCAGGTATCATTGATGCCTCCGGATGCATCTGCTCCGGATTATCCGGATCAGATGGTAATGATCCGCGTTATGGACAGTTTTATCGGGATGCTTGTTCAAGATATGGGCAGTGTCCTAACCTATATAACTTACGACAAGCTGCCTGACGGGGCTGATGTCATGGAACTGTGGAACAAGGCCTTCGATAATCTCTGCAGAGATATTCATTACAGATGGAGTGAATCAAAAGAGCCCGGCGTTTATGGCATTCTGGCAGGCGGGGATTTCGAAGCGGAAAGCTTATGCCTTGACTATGTCTGGAAAAATCTCTCGGATGACCTGAACGACGATCTGATCGTGTGCGTCCCCACAAAGGACATCGTTTTATACACGAAATCAAGCGATAAGAAGCTTGTGAAAAAGATTCTGAAGATGGCTTCAGACATGTTTGAAAGCAATCGGAAAGAAACACCGCATCTCTTGTTTTGCAAAGATGTTTTTGTTTTCGACCGGAAAAGCGGGCATCTGGAGATCAGTACGAAATACAGTTTTTGATACGAAGAGATTAGATAATATAATTAGCAGCAGAAAGGACTAGACATAATGCCTTATAACTATTCATATCAGCTTGATCCTAATCCCAATCTGGTTTCTTTGGATAAGGTTAAGTTTGATCCTGTTACCGAAGAACATAGAAGCCGCATCGAGGCGGAAACGCAGCTCTTCCGGCAAAAGCGGCGGAAGGATCTGATAAGATCCATAGTCTTTTTCGTGATATCCTTGCTGCTCATCGTTCTGGGTGTGATCTTATGGCTCAAAGTATCGGTCATCCTTCTGTTTCTTCCGTTGTTTATAGCGATACCTTTCCTTATCATTGCAATAATCTCGTTGATTTCATGCGTGGGATTTAAGGTCACAGGCATAAAGGAATGCCGGGTCACTCACCTGGAGACCCATAAGTATTATACGGACAATGCCTATGATATGCCTGTGGAAAGGAGCACTGACCGGGTTACAGTCAGGATAGAAGACACCGGTGAAGAGGTCTCCGTCGTGACTGATGCTTATACCCAGATGCACTGCATTGAGGGCAAGAAGGTCTGGCTTCTCAAAACATCCAAAGGAACGATGATCTCTTTCATATGATCTCTTCCTGAACGATAATATATACAGTTGTTTTTTGAACGGAGGAACAGATGCGCGCAACTCCCATGTTTAAACTTCTAGGTCAGATGTGGATCCTGGTGCCATGTGCGATCTATGTGATCGCATATGGGATATGCAACAGAGAGTTCCCCGGCCTGGACCCGATAAATGCCACCGTTTACTTATTGGGAGGAATTTTGCTTATTCCGAGCTATATACAGGCTCCCAGGACGTATGCACTGTCGGAAATCCGCCGTTACGGCGCATCCGAAATGCCTGTATTCAGCAAAAATTTTACCTATAAAAGAGACGGCAGCAATTTTACCTGGGCCGGCATTGACGAGAAGAGTTACCGCATAGCATTTTCCGCTTCAGAACAGGGCACGAAAAACGGACAGGAAGTCTTAAAGGTCATTAAGAGCAAGCCGTGGATCATATGGCTTCAACCGGGTGTATGGCTTGCTATATATACTGCGATCCTCGCCCTGAATATCTTTTTAGATAATGCTGTATCTTCGCTTTTCGCCGGCATGGGTACCGGTACGGGAATTACCGTGTTAAGAGGAATCGTATTCTATACACCGTGTGTTTTAGCTTTAGCATGTCCGGTCTTAAGTTTTATCTTCGTCATTGTCAGGGACAACATTCTCTATGAATGCGCCGTAAATTTGGCAAAAGAGATCGAGGCAGATCTGATTGCAAATGCAGGCTCTCCCATGAAGTGTTACCGCAACGTCTGTCCTAAATGCGGTGTCGTCTCTACAGCATCACTTAAGCACTGCAACAACTGCGGAACATCTCTTGAAGTTTTGGATAGCACCATGGGCCTGGGCACATTAGAATTCTATAGAGACGACGATTAATTCACTGCTTTAAATGCCTAAGGATTCCCTCAGGCATTTGATCTGAGATACTGCATTGCCCAGTTCAGCTCATAGTCTTCCTTGTCACGGAAGATCCGCATTGCCGCATCGTAATCAAAGGGGATGCGCACATCAACAGGGTTACGGCTGACGCAGTCTTTACGGGTATCAATATTGGGATCACCATTACCGTTAAGCACAAGACCGACAGGGAATCCTACATAGATATGGCCGCCCGAAAGAGCGCTGATGCCGCCTGTTTCCTGGTTGCAGCCGTAGGAGTCTGTCAATCCTGCAACTGTGACATTAGGCATCATGGAAAGATAGAGCGCAGCTCCGTCACCTGCACTGAGGCATCCGTAATTCGTGAGGACCAGGACCTTCAGATCAGAAAATTCACCGTCACCTTTAATGCCATGCATTGAAGTGCTCTTATAGGTACCGTTCTTGCGTACACCTACGCTGTAATGATCCAGATCCTCTGTTGTTAACAGGTCGCAGAGAGCAATGGGGATCTCGTCGTAACCGCCCAGATTATTGCGGATATCTACGACAAGGTATTCCATTCCCTGAGACTTGAGGCCGCGGAGCTTTTCACGGAACATCTCCCTTGCCTTCGCATGATTGCCTGTCATGTAACCGACGAAGATATCGTAAAGATCATTGTCAGATGATTCAGCGGTAATCCTGAGATAGCCGCACTTGTCGTCCAGCATCTTCGTGCTGAAATTTTCAGCAAAAAGAGACTCGTATGCATCCTCAGCACCAAGCTTTTCAAAGTGCCTGTATAATCTGAATGCTTCAAGCTGAGTGTGCGGATCGCCAAGATCTTTAAGTGTTACGGTCTGTTCTGTGCCGTTGCTGTCAAGGAATGAAACCTCGATCGTGTCGTCTCCGACGCCCGAAAGCACGATTGCAGCGATACGCTCAGCGTTTTCCTTAACAGACATGCCGAGATTCGGGATCTCCTCCGCACAGGCCTTCAGAATATCCTTGCCGTTCCATTTGGTAATGACAGTACCGTCCTTAATGCCCAGCTTCTGTACATCAGCGGTAGTGCAGACAGCGATGACATCACCGTTATCGAGCTGAACCATTGCAAGACCATATTCACGGGGCTTATATGACACTGTATAAGATATGCATCCTTCGATCCTGGCTTTATCATCTGTTACGACATGGACATGACCGTCGTGAAGCTCAGCGCAGAACATCATGACAGCATCAGTAAATTTCTTTTCATCCTGCTCCTGTTCTGCTTCTTTCACCATAGGCATGTATTTTGCTTCAAGCGCAGCAAAGTCTACTTCTTTCCATTCCTTAAGAACATAATGCTTGTCCATATCCTGAACCATTGAATGGAATGATTCGGTGTAGCTCTCTTTAGTATGATTGAAATAGTCCGGAGACATGCCGATATAGTAGAAACCCATAACACATGTCACAAGTCCTGCGAGCACCGCTGTGATCTTATATCCGATCTTGCGCTTTGCAAAAGGTATTGGCAGGAGCGCGAAAAGTGCGGTTGCATAAAGCGGAAAGAACCCTACAACAAACAAGGGGAATCCCACCAGATAAATAAACGCATGAACTGCGGCGATGACAGCCGGCAGAAAGCAAAGCCCGCGCCACAGGCGGATCTTCTTTTTATCGCCCTTCCACTTGTGGTGGAGAACTGCGAGCACGATCATGATTATAACGACCGCACCAAACCATATGAGCTGCTCTTTATTAGATACGGAGATCCTGTGCCAAAGTGTGCCGAAAAAGGTATTCATGTATAGACCCTCCAAATTTCTTATTCATGTGTTAGACGGAGGAAGATCAATTTCGTTACAAAAATTCTTCCGGGCGGCAAAAAAAGTTGCAGTCCTTGAAGTTGATACCCTTGGCCCTGTCGGAATATACTCCTCCCATACTGCACTCATATATCTCGGTATTTATGACGTCTAAGTCAGAACCGTCCCAATACTCGATGCCCCATTTTTGCCTGAAAGAGCAGCAGGGCCGCCTTCTTTGATTGAATGATATAATTGTCTTGTCAGAGGGAAAGACCTATTAGTACAGATAATAAGATGAAAAAGAAGATCATAATTACAGTTTTGTTTATTATCTCCATCATTGCGCTGATTTTTATTGGTTGCCTGATTGATTTTTTCAAACCCGTTAGACACGGTATTCCTATTGACGAGATTACGGGTATTTATTCAAGTGCGAAACTCAAGCAGGGCCGTATTATTACCCACGGAACATACTTTCCGGATGATCCGGACAGCTTTTTAAGCCATGCGCTTGAGAAAGAAATTGAGAATAAAGATCAGGGTCTGTCTGTTTCTGATATCAGGATAATTGATGTGTATGGGTTCAATTGTTCTGTTATTTTCATATACGATGAAAATCAGCAATTGTACATAGCAGATGATTATCCGCTCTCAAATCTTGATTACAACGTTATTGAAGTAATCTCCGCAAATGATCTGATGAAAGCAGATCTGAACTCTAACTACACGCTTCACGGAGCGCCTTCTAAACATATGCCCCGCATATTAATCATTCTCATTCCGGTTGTTATGCTTGCCGTGTTCGTTGCGTTGCATATTGGAATGTCGAAGAAAAAGCACCAAAGAGAAAGAGACACTGGTTTGTAAGATATGAACAAGAAGCTGCCGGAATGGTTTGGTAAGAAAAGAATAGTCAATACATGTTTTGATAATGCCTCTACGGAAATAATCAAGTGGGAAGTATTACCTGTTAATAACGGGCAGCATATAAAAGTCCGCTTTTTGAAGGCCGATCCCGAAAACCGTCAGGGGATCGTTGCAGCAATATACGCCGGAGACGGAACGCTGAGTGTTAATGGCGTGACAGGACGATTTTTCGAATTGTGGGCAGATGAATGTCCTCCCGAATTTGAGATCGTATGCAATTCCTCTGAAGGATTTCTAAGTGTTTATAATAATTTTGAAGAGAACAGCTGGAGCGGGAAAAGAAAAGTCTCGCAAATGGACTTTAGCGGAATGATTCTTGAAAAGAATGGCAACAAATATAAGTATTGTTGTAACAATGCAAAACTAAATCAGGACTTCGACAAACTGATATTTGAAATTGAATTGCTATGATAATCCTCTGTCAGGCTTTCCCTGGTTTAACCTTTCAGTAAAAAAGTCCAGAAGCGTAAAGAGAACATGACTGTTGAACATGATCACGCCAAAGGTGCCAAGCATGGCGCCGGCAAATCCCGCTATCAGGAACAACCACTCACACTTTAGATTCAAGTTTCTTCTTATTGATCTTTTTCGTTCTCTGCCTTGGGCTGTTCAGGCTTCTGCCTGTATATCCATAGCTTTCTAGCTAAGTAATTCCAGATAAATACGATGCCTGTAGCGATTATCTTGGCCAATGTCTTCAGGAATTCCGTCTTCATTCCGATAACGGTTACAAAGAGGAACATCAGTCCGAGGTTTGCCAGAAGTCCAATGCCGCTTACACCGAATACCTGGATAAATTCCTTGCCCTTCTTCTTTCCCAGCTTGGAATTCTTAAATGTGAATGTCCTTCCGAGGAACCAGTTGGTCGTCGTGGAAAAGACAAACGCCAGAGCCGTAGCCGGAAGATACGGCATGTTCAATAATCTTCCGAGAAGGAAGAATGAGATCCACTCAACGAGAGCGGATACTCCTCCGACAATAAAATAGGATATAAACTGCTTGATCTCCGCTCCCGTCAGATATGAGAGCAAACCCTTCGTCTCACTCATAATCACTCATTGTCCTGCTGTGAATAACGCCACATGGTCTCACGATAAGCATCCGGAAGACCGATGTCGAATGATTCCCCGTCAGGAACAAATCCGAAGAGGCCGTTGTTCTCACGGATAGTATCAAGAGCTGATGTAAGGCCGAATTCTTTGCCTTCGGAAGGCTTTCCTACTACCTTGATCTGCCTTTCGAGCTCATCGAAGACTTCGGGAGTCAGTACATACTGGCCGAAAGTGGCATAGTACTTCCTCTCTCCTCTTGCATTGTCGATGCCAAGATATTCTTCGGCATAATCGTCCGTCGGCTTCTCGACCATGCGGTCAGCCTTAAGGATTGTTTCTTCCTTATTGTTCCAGCAGCCGTGGACGATTCCGTAATGAACGACACGGCTCAAAGGTATCTCGGTAATGCTGACAAGCGCGCCGCCGCACTCTTTGTATGCGTCGATAACCTGCTTGCAGCAGTTGACTGCGGTATTTGATCTATAGAGGAAATCGCCCAGGAGCAGTAATGCGGGCTCGCCGTCCGTAAATCTTTTCGCGAGCCATACGGCATGACCGAATCCCAGTCTCTCACGCTGATATACATAGGTAATGTGGTGACGGAGATTAGAGATGAGATCCTCATATTTTCTTTTGCTGTCAGGGAGCTTCTCCTGCTGTTCTTCCGGCAGGGGCTCGAAAAATCTGTCGAAGTCCGGCTGTTCGTCTTCGCCGATGATAAGGCAGATATCTTCGATCCCGGCTTCCATGAGCTGCTCGAGCATTATAAGCAACGCAGGCTTTAATACTCCGTCCCTGTCAAGGACAGGCATCATGCACTTAGGCATGCATTTTGTTGCCGGGAATACACGGGTGCCGAATCCCGCAAGAGGAATGATGGCTTTTCTTACGGTCTGGCCGGGCTTTAAGGTCAGAAGGAATGAAGGCATGCCCTTCTCGTTTTTCAGATATTCCTGAAGCTTTTTGGCAGACTTTTCATCCTTTGCGAGGAACTGGACAGTTCCGTCTCCCTGTGAACCGACGCCTTTGCCGCCCCATGTCAATTCGCTGATATAAGGATCTTTCAGTACGGAATGAAGGACAGGGGCTTCCAGTTCGGAGCACATCGGTGCCACCTTCTCATCGAATAAAGCCTGGGCTTCCTTCATGAGCCTGCCTAAACCTTCTGCATCACCTTTTATGAGCAATTCCTTGGCTTTGCTTACGATCTCCGTATTGTCGCGGCCCAGCGCTTCCTGGACCTTCTTCTCGGCTTCGGTATTTGCAAACGGATATGCTTTACCGAGATCTGCGAGGATCTTGATCGTGTCCTTTGAAGCCATAAGATTGGCGATTACCCAGTGGAAGGTAGAACCGACGCGGATAGGCTTCGAATCGATCTCGACACCGTCGAATTCCATCTGAACAGGCTTAACGCCGTAAGCGCAGGCCTGGTCCAGACGTCCGCATCTGGAAGGGGTGCGCTGCTCACCGCGGAAAGCGGCCTGCATCTCGCCCTTTATGTTCATCCTGAGCAGATAGAGCTGGTTAAAAGCGCGTGCGACGAGCACGCAGATCGCTGCAGAGGATGAGAGTCCGCTCTTAATGGGAAGGTCACGCTTCTCGATCGTGATCTTCACACCGCCGACTCTGTAATTATCGTTGATATATGAAGCGACGCCGGCAACATATGAGAAATATCCGCCCTGCTGCGCTACTTCAAGGAGCTTGGAAGAATCCATCTCGCATTCCCAGGATTCTTTCTCCGGGAAATCGGGAGATGTTGTAATTATGAACCTGTCGGCTTTCTCAGCCGTGGCATATATGCCCTGCTCGACGCCTGATACGATCGCCTGGCCCTTCTCGATATCCGAATTAACCGTACGGTACATTCCGGCCCAATCAGAATGCTCTCCGAAGAGGCATAAACGGCCGGGGACAAATAAATGGATCTTTTTCTTATCGGACATCTGATCTAATCTCCCGTTTACTTAAGAATCAGCCCTTGCGGTATTTCCAGATGCAAATGATCGCACGGACACCGTCTTTGAAGCCGATCTTCTTTCCCTCTTCATTTGTACGGGGATAATAAGAGATCGGCACTTCCTTGACTTTGATACCCATCTTCGAGATCTTTGCAGTGATCTCAGGCTCAAAGCCGAAGCGGTTCTCCTTAATGTCAACTGCCTGGATGATCTCACGCTTGAAGCACTTATAGCATGTCTCCATGTCAGTCAGCTTCAGATGAGTAAAGAGGTTGGAGAGCTTTGTGAGGAACTTGTTTGCCATACGGTTGGCAAGGTAGCCCTTTGCTGCCTGGTTCAAGAATCTTGAACCGTAGCAGACGTCACATTCGCCGTCTATGATGGGCTTGATTACCTTAGGATATTCATTGGGGTCATATTCGAGATCCGCATCCTGAATGATGACGATATCTCCTGTTGCGTGCTGGAATCCGGTCCTTAACGCACCGCCTTTTCCCTGGTTTACTTCGTGATGGATGACTTTGCTGACCAAGGGAGCGATCTCCTTATCAAGGATCTCGCTTGTACCGTCTGTGCTCTTATCGTCAACAACTATGATCTCTTTGTTCTTGACCGGTGCTGCCAATACTTTCTCGACGATCGTATGGATGTTGTTCTTCTCGTTGTAGCAAGGGATAACTATCGAAAGAGTAATATTATCCATTGTTGCTTCCTCCCACCTTTTCTTTATCAATCTTATATAGTCTGAACAATCTGTTGCCAAACTGCTGCTCTAACGAATCTCTGTTCGCATTTATGTAATCGAAATATCTGCTGTCGCCGGAGTAATTAAGTATATAATCAGCGTCGCCGATAGTTTCAGGCAAATCTGTATTGTTCGTATAAGAATATACATCCGTATAAAGACGAAGTATCCTTGGTCTATAGAATATCACTACATCGTCCTTGGAGAGATTATTATTTATATAATCGTACATTTCCAGGGCATACTGCGAATTAACAGATTCCTCCAAAGGAGCACTTGCGATAGCTCCATTTGCTATCCTTACGGCGCCGAAGAGCATGCAGAGTAAAAGAACGGCAGCAAAATCCGTTCTTGCGATCTTCCCGAGATTGTCCTTGAAAGTAACTTCTTTGCCGGACTTCTTTTCCGCTTTCTGCTCACCTTCACCGTTCATCCCGTAGTAAGCCAGGATAAGGACTGCCGGGAACAAGGAAATGATGAATCTCGTGCCCTGCTGGTAATCGTAAACGAACAGCATAAGGAGCATTACGATCAGATATAAAGGCAGGTGGTCCGACTTTCTGATCCGCCTTACCATGCCGATGAATACTGCGGCAATGAAAGGGATCATGAGAATGCCAAAGCATACAGGAATGATCATCTTGTGTTCCTTTAAGACCTTAGGCAGGAATGAGCCATTCTGGATATTCTGCGTAAACATCGAAAACAGCATGTTGGCATAATAGGTAATGTTCGAGATAAGCTGCCCGGAAGTTACCGAGAAATAATCCAGATACGTGGAACCGCCCGTAGGGAGCACTATTGAAAGGAAAGCCGCAAGTGCAAGGAAAACAACGTAGGGCACGCACATAACGGCAAATGCCTTTATGGTCATTCTCTTGTTCTTAATTTCCGTTATGAACTTTATAAGGTCGACGATGCCAAGAGCAGCGAGCAAAGCCAGGGCCATCGTTCTGGTCGAAAAGGCTGCGAAAGCCAGGACGCCGACGAGGATGGCGTATTTGACATTGCGCTTCTCGAGATATCTGTCGATAAGAGCCCATGCTATGACCGTAAACATAAGGCACGGTATGTCAGAGATGATGCTCTTAGTAAGTCCGGCATAATGGATGTTGATGATAACGGCACCGCAGATAAGAAGGGCCGCACCAAATCTGATATTTCTCCTCAGAAGGAGGATGTAAAGAGCGGTAACAGTGACCGCAAGGCAAAAAGCCATGAAAATCTGATAAGGAATAAAATTAAGACCCCAGATCATGTAGATAGGAACGATCAGGATGGAAGTAAGCCAGGGATAAGAATGCGCGCCAAGACCGCTTGCAGAATGGTCAATGGTATAGGAGTGCTTTGCGAACCATTCATTGACATTTCCTTCTGCAATGGCTCTTGCCTGGGATAAATACTGGCTGAAATCGCCGCTCCATGACTGGGTATTTGCAATTCCGATCACCGATATGACCATTGCAGCAACAAACAGTGCAATGCCTGCAATAACGAACTTCTTATTGTCTTTTGATCCTGAGCGGATACCGAGTTTTTCTGCCATTTCCTATTATCGTTCAGTCATTTCCTTAATTTTCCGCAACAAAAAATGCTTGGGTCACAAGCATTCGCGAATGAAAAGAGTATACCATATCACTCTTTAAGTTGAAGTAAAGAAATTAAAGTAATAAAATAGAGAGCCGTTGACGGCGGGTGCCGGAAACGGAATAAATACGCTCCTTATTTTGAGAATAGTACGGAAGTGAACTGAATAAATGTCATTCTTGTCTGCACTTTATACATTGATCATCTCTCCTCTTGAGCTTCTTTTTGAAGTCGTATTCACGATAGCCAACAGGATCATCGGTAACCCCGGCCTGTCGATAATATTCCTAAGCCTCGCATTCAACTTTCTTGTACTGCCTTTATATAAGCGCGCAGACGAACTTCAGGCTGAAGAACGCGACATCCAGGCTAAGATGGCTCCAAGACTCAAGCGCATCAAGAGCACCTTCAAAGGTGACGAGCGCTTCTTCATGATCCAGGAATACTACCGCATCAATCACTATAAGCCCATCTACCAGCTGAAGAGCTCTGTATCTTTGCTTTTACAGATCCCGTTCTTCATTGCAGCATACAGACTCCTTTCCAGGATGCAGTGCCTTCAGGGCATGCAGTTCGGCTTTATCGCTGACTTAGGCAAGGAAGACGCCACCTTCATGATAGGAAGCTTTCCTGTTAATATCCTTCCGATCCTGATGACGCTCATCAATATCGTATCAGGCATCATTTACACCAAGGGACATCCTCTTAAGTCAAAGATACAGGTATACGGTCTTGCACTTGTATTCCTCGTACTGCTCTACCACTCACCTTCAGGCCTCGTATTCTACTGGCTCTTAAACAATGTATTCTCGCTTGTAAAGAATATCTTCTATAAGCTTAAAGACCCCAAAAAGGCCGTATATATCCTTTTCGCGGTCGCAGGAATAGGCATAACCGTAATGGCCTTCGTAAAGGAAGGTCTGGACTTAAGACAGAAGATCCTTTTGTGGGCCAGCGCGCTCTTGCTCATACTGCCTTTGGCATTCAGCTTCATTAAGAAAAAGCAAATTACTAAAGTCTACGAGAAAAAGCACGGTGCATTCTTTGCAGGTGCCGTGCTGATGGCTCTTCTTACGGGATTTCTGATCCCCGGTTCGGTCATCAGCGCTTCGGCGGAAGAATTCATCGATGTTATCAATCCGTCGACTCCGTTCTTATATGTGGTTAATTCGATGCTGCTCTCATTCGGCAGTTTTGTCCTCTGGGGCGGGGTTTTCTACTTCTTCATGAGTGACAGGATGCGCACATTGTTCAGCAGAGCGATCTGGGTCATCTGCGGTGTCTCCGTCATCAACTTCATGCTGTTCGGCACAAAGCTCGGCACACTCTCTGCCACACTGCAGTTTAAGACCGCGCCTGCCTTCAAGCTTAAGGATTACCTGATAAATGCCCTGGTGGTGATCGCCGCAGCGGCAGTGCTTTATTTCATAATCACTAAATTCAGGAAGATAGTAATGCCGGTCCTCCTTGTCGGCATCCTTGCCGTGATCGGTGTCGGTTCTTATAACACTGTCATGATCAACCGTTCTTTTGCCGAATTTGAGAGTAAGTCCAGAGCTTCGGACATGCCTGTCATTCCTTTGAGCAAAACAGGACAGAACGTTGTAGTACTTATGCTCGACCGTGCCGTCGGTGATCTTGTCCCTTACCTCATGGATGAGAAACCTTCACTTAAAGAACAGTTCAACGATTTTACATACTATCCGAACACGATCTCATACGGCACACATACCCTCTATGCGGCGCCTGCCCTTTTCGGCGGCTACGAATATACTCCCGAGAGGATAAACGAGAGGCCGGACGAGCTCCTCAGAGACAAGCACGATGAGGCGCTTAAGGTAATGCCCGTCCTGTTCGGAGATAACGGATATGATGTAACGATAATAGATCCGCCGCTTTCCGGATATGTATGGACATCCGACCTCTCGATCTACGATGATCATCCGGAATTCAACACCTATCTGACCAGCGGCAAGTTTGATATCATCGACAACGGAGTCAATATCACCGCCGATGCGGCATCACTGGTAAGCAGATCGCGCAACCGCAACTTCTTCTTGTATTCTCTGATGAAGACCTCTCCTGTTATCCTGCAGGAGACCCTCTATGACGGCGGTGTTTATAACGAATCCAGGAGCGCTGCCAAGAGGATCGACGGTTCCGCTGAGACCGATGCCCTTGTACAGCACACATACGGACTCTCAAAGAGTGTCGGATATGACCTGGAATTCTTAAAGTCTTATGCCGTCCTTGATAATCTTACGAAGATAACGGAGATCAAAGATGATCCCAAGCCTTCCTTCGTACTGATGGCAAACGAGACCACGCATTCCCCCTGCTTCCTCCAGAAGCCGGACTATAAGATTGCATATAACGTCGACAACACCATTTACGACAAGGGACTGTCTGAAGGCATCAGGCTTAACAACAGGACCCTCAATATGTATTCAAACGACCAGGTGACCCATTACCACATCAACATGGCGGCCTTCATGAAGCTTGGCGAATGGTTCGATTATCTGCGTGCAAACGGTGTCTGGGACAACACCCGTATAATCCTCGTATCTGACCACTCAACACCCGTAGGCTACTACGACATTATGTGTGTCGGCAAGGAAATGGGCGGCTACATCCCCCTCCTTATGGTCAAGGATTTTAATGCGTCAGGCTATTCCGTCTGCGATGATTTCATGACCAATGCAGATACTCCGGTCATCGCGACTTCAGGCATCATCAAAGGACCCGTCAATCCCTACACCGGCAAGCCGATCGATTCGAGCCTCAAGACCGGAGCCGAGAAAGTCATTTTGTCCGGCGAATACAGTCTTTACAAGAACCTGGACAGAACGACATTCAAGATGGGTTCATGGTATGTCGTCGAAGGAGATCCGCATAAGTCCAACAGCTGGAAATATGTGGGAGAGAAGTGATTTAGGGGCTCAAGTTGAAGCCATAAATTAAAAGTAATAAAATTAAATTTGGGTTTTATATCCGCAGTATTTATTGTTGAGGTCTCTTAGTGAATATACTTAAGCTTTTATACATCGATCCCGGTACGGGTGGAATGCTCTTTACCGTACTGTTCGGTATCTTCGGCGTAATCGTTTTCTCTTTGCGCGCTCTCCTTGTAAAGATGAAGTTTGCCGTAGGACGCGACAAGAATGCCAAGGTCAGCAGTCAGAAGATCCCTCTTGCCATATTCGCTGAGACAAAAAGATACTGGAGCATTTTCGAGCCCATCTTAGACGAGCTCGAAAAGAAGCAGCAGGAGACCGTATACCTCACCTGCTCTGAAGATGACCCTATATTCAAAAAGGGCTACAAATACATTAAGGGCGAATACTTAGGAGAAGGCAACAAGGCCTATTCCAAGCTCAATATGCTCAATGCATCCGTGCTGTTCTCAACTACTCCGAGCCTTGACGTCTTCCAGTGGAAGCGCTCCAAGACCGTTGACTGCTATATCCACATTATGCATGCGGCAAAGGACATTACTCTTTACCGAATGTTCGGAACAGACCATTACGATGCTTTCATCCTCTCAGGCGAATATCAGATAAAGCAGATCAGGGCACTTGAAGAGATGAGAGGTCTTCCTCAAAGAGATTATGCCCTCTGCGGCGTTCCCTATCTCGATGTAATGAAAAAGCGCGTTGAGGAAGCAGGCGAGGTTCCGCCTCACGAGCGCACGGTCCTTCTCGCACCTTCCTGGGGCGAGAGCGGCATCTTATCCAGGTTCGGAGAAGAGCTCATCGATAACCTCATCACGACGGGATACAAGCTGATCGTAAGACCTCACCCCCAGTCCTTTGACGTTGAAAAAGAACTCCTGGACAGGCTTATGTCCAAATATAACGATGAATCCAAAGTGATCTGGAACAGGGATATCGATAATTTCGAAGTGCTGAGACAGTCAGATATCCTGATCTCCGATTTCTCGGGTGTCATGTTCGAATTCGCGATGGTATTCGATAAGCCCATCATCTATACGGATACGAAGTTCGATCCTAAGCCTTACGATGCCGACTGGATCGATGAGACTCCCTGGACATTCAGCATCCTCCCTTCCCTCGGACTTGAGCTTAACGAGAGCAACTCCGGCAACATAAAGGAATTGATCGATAAGTGCATCGAAGATCCTTCCTTTGTAAAGGGACGCGAAAAGGCCCGTTCCGACATCTGGGTAAACATCGGATCAAGCGCTGAGAAGTCTGCTGATTACATCATCTCGAAAGTTAAGGAAACAACAGCCAAAAAAAAGCCCGAGGCAGAAAAAGAGCCCGGCAAGTCCAAAAAGAAAACCGCAGGAAAGAAAAACAAGAGTGCTAAAACCGCTTAACCGATGTCTTTTTTAACTGTACTTTACACGTTGATACTCTCTCCTCTTGAGCTTCTTTTTGAAGTCGTATTCACGATAGCCAACAGGATCATCGGTAATCCCGGTCTGTCGATAATATTCCTAAGCCTTGCTTTTAACTTCCTGGTGCTCCCTTTGTATAAGCGCGCCGACGAGCTTCAGGCAGAAGAACGTGACATCCAGGCTAAGATGGCTCCAAGACTCAAGCGCATCAAGAGCACCTTCAAAGGTGACGAGCGCTTCTTCATGATCCAGGAATACTACCGCATCAATCACTATAAGCCCATCTACCAGCTGAAGAGCTCTGTATCTTTGCTTTTACAGATCCCGTTCTTCATTGCAGCATACAGACTCCTTTCCAGGATGCAGTGCCTTCAGGGCATGCAGTTCGGCTTTATCGCTGACTTGGGCAAGGAAGATGCCACCTTCATGATAGGAAACTTTCCGGTTAATATCCTTCCCATCCTGATGACGCTCATCAATATCGTATCAGGCATCATCTACACTAAAGGACACCCTCTTAAGTCGAAGATACAGGTTTATGGTCTTGCACTTGTATTCCTCGTACTGCTCTACCACTCACCTTCAGGCCTTGTTTTCTACTGGCTCTTAAACAATGTATTCTCGCTTGTAAAGAACATCTTCTATAAGCTTAAAGACCCCAAAAAGGCCGTATATATCCTTTTCGCGATCGCAGGAATAGGCATAACCGTAATGACCTTCGTGAAGCCGGTTCTGGACTTAAGACAGAAGAGCCTTTTGTGGATTGGTTCACTCTTGCTCATAATGCCACTCGTATCTCTTAAGATCAGATTTAAGAAGATTTCTGATGTCGCTTCTGCCGGAAAGAACGATTACGGGCTGTTCTTTTCGGGCGCCGTCCTTATGGCCCTGATATCAGGTGTCCTCATTCCTTCGGCAGTAATAAACGATTCGCCGCAGGAATTCATCGATGTGGTAAATCCCTACAACCCGTTCCTCTATATAGTTAACTCCGGCGTTCTGGCCTTCGGAAGTTTTGTCCTCTGGGGAAGCATCTTCTATTTCTTTATGAGCGGCAAGGCTAAATCCGTATTCTCCAAGGCAATGTGGATCTGCTGCGGAATATCCGTCATCGACTATATGTTATTCGGCACAAAGCTCGGAACCATGAATTCGGCACTTCAATACGATAAGGCGCCGGCGTTCAGGGTGTCTGACTATGTGCTTAATATCTTGGCAGTTCTGGCCGTAACCGTATTATTCGCATTTGTCGTAATCAGGTTCAGGAAGATAGCCAAGACCGTTATTATCATCGGAATAATGACCGTTATCGTGATCGGTGCATTTAATTCAGCTGCGATAATAAGCAACTTCAAAGAGTATTCAGGCCGCACGGAAGCTTCGGAGATGCCTGTGATACCTTTGAGCAGAAACGGAAAGAATGTCATCGTGCTGATGTTAGACCGGTCCGAAGGCCTTCAGATCCCTTATATCTTCAACGAGAAGCCGGAATTAAAGGATCAGTTTGACGGCTTTACCTACTATCCGAATACAAATTCATACGGCCAGTCCACGATCGTTGGTTCGCCGGCTTTATACGGCGGATATGAATATACTCCGCAAAAGCTCAACGAGAGACCGGATGAGGCGCTTAAAGATAAGCATAATGAGGCACTGAAGGTAATGCCTGTCCTCTTCAGCAGAAACGGATATAACGTTACGGTAATAGATCCTTCTTATGCCAACTATCAGGAGATCCCGGATCTTTCCATCTATGACGGTTATCCCAACATCAACCGCTACCTTGCACAGGGAAAATACAGCATCTTCTCTGACAATGAAAATTATGCGGGTTCTGAGCGTCTTAAGAGCACGCTTAACCGTAATCTCTTCTGCTTCTCGCTGATGAAATCAGCTCCGGTCATCCTTCAGGAGACCCTCTATAACGGCGGCCTTTATAACGGCTCCGACCTCAGTTCTGACAGTCAGGCAGGAGCAGTAACCGCTTCATCCCTTATCCAGTATGTTTCCGGCATCTCAAGAAGCAAGGGCTACCTTAAGTCATTCATCGAATGCTATGCGGTTCTCTTGAACCTGGATGAGATGACATCCATATCTGACGGCAACGAAAACAACTTCCTCATGATGGCCAACGATACGACCCACTCTGCCTGCCTTCTCCAGCAGCCGGATTATGTTCCGCAGTACAACGTCGACAACACCGCTTACGATGTCGACATGGAGTCCAGATATACGGTAAACGGCGTAACGATGAACATGAACGAACAGTATCCTGTCATCCACTATCACGCTAATATGGCCACCTTCATACAGCTCGGCAAATGGTTCGATTATCTGCGCGAACAGGGCGTCTGGGACAATACAAGGATAATCCTCGTATCTGACCACGCAAGAGGCCTCGGTCAGTTTAACATCACCTGTGAAGGACAGGACATGGAATTCTATTTCCCTCTGCTGATGGTCAAGGACTTTGACAGCACGGGCTTTAATGTCAGTCAGGAATCCATGACCAATGCCGATACTCCCGTCATAGCGACAAACGGCCTCATAAAGGATCCGACCAATCCCTTTACCGGAAACCCTATAAATTCTGACCCCAAATTCGGCATCAGATATATCTACTATACGGATTTCATCAGTGCAGCAGACAACTCGGGCAATACTTTCGAGCACGGCAAATGGTACAGATTAGACGGCGATCCGCACGATCCGGCAAGCTGGAAATACGTCGGCGAGAAACTCCCGTAATAAGCTCCCCCTTCTCCAAAAACGCGAAAAACGCGGTCGGTGTATAATATAAGAATAGCATTCATCATAAATCGAATGCTCCGGGGACGCTATTTGCTTGGAATAAGGAGGGGACACAAACATGCGCCTGACATTAAACAACCATGCTCATTTAAGGAGGGCCGCCGGGGCTTTTGCCTGCCTCATGTGCCTTATCCTGATCCCGATGGTAAGCCTGGCAGCAGGCACCGGGATGTCGGCCGAAGCTGACGCATCACATTTTGCAACAGACCTTGCTTTCTATGCAGGAGCTTTCTCAACAGCAGTAACAGCATCGATCAACCCGTCAGCAACCATGGCGGTCTTGGCAATCTTAGGTGCCATTGAAAATGCCGCCATATATCAGCCTGATTCGGCAGTTCTCTGCAGTATCGCAGATTTCTTAAACGGCGTGCCGATCTTAAGAGAAGTCGGAAAGCTCCCCATAGCCAATCCTTATGCGGCAGTTTTCCTTACACTCATCGCGGCAGCTCTTATCATCATCCACTCTTTTGCCGAATCCAAATTCGTGTCTGAAGAGACGATCGACAAGCTCGATAAGCTTATAGGTTATATATGCACAGTCTCGATCTCGCTCCTGCCCTTTGTAACCAATGATGCACTTGAAGCAGATCCTCCGGTAATTAAAGGTGCCGCTCTGACACGCTCAGCAGGATTCTTCAGCAATGCCCCTGCAGGAACGCACGGTCCCGGAACCTACATCCTTGCGGGTATCACTGTAATCGCCATAACGGTCTTCTATTACTGCATCTATTCATGTGTTGACAATTGGGAGGTCATAGTTGCTGCTTTCCCTATGAAGGGAACGAGCCTTATCTGGCAGATCGTAAAGGCTCTCATCCACGCTTTATTGCTGGTGCTCCAGATCTTTGCGCCCGTCATAAGCTTCATCATCAGCATTCACCTTGCAGTCGCAGGATTGTTCCTGTTCAGGATACTTAAGAGAAATTCACAGTACTACAAGGACGTCTATGTTTTCACGATCTTAAGAAAGATCTTCAAGAGAAATGATGAGATCCCGAAGATCGAGAAACACGTTCCGAGAAAGCTCAAAAAGCTCTATCCCGGCATGGAACTCTGCATGTCCGTCTATACTTTCCACGGTATAGGAAGGCTTCCGAAGCGTTCGAGAGTATGGCTCATCAAGGAAGACGGTAAGCTCGACATCGTTTACAAGCGCCTCATAAGAAAGCCTTACATTGTTTCCTGGAGTGACTTAAGGGCACAGCACGAGGGCAAGCAGTTTTATCTTGAGACCTGTGCGAGATTTTTGAAGATACGCACGGAAGACAGGAAGTTCGAAGCCGTCATGTCAACAAGATATAAGCCTGAGACGGAAATGCTGTCTGAGCTTTTGGACCTTAAGGATTTCGAGCCCGTCAAGCAGGAGATCAAAGAGACCAAAAAGCTTAAGCGCAGGATGAAGCACAAAAAGGCTGCGGCTGAATCCGTCTGACGCAAAGCACGATTAAATAAACGCAAATGAATACTGCCGCATCATTCCTGCGGCAGTATGTTTTTCTCATAATAATGTTTTATGATCGACCTTCTTGTTACGATCCCTATGAACATTCCCCTGTCATCGATGATCGGTACGAAGTTTGAATCCATGGTCTTGGTAATGAGTTCTTCTACAGACTGGGTGATCAGGACCGGCTTGTACTTGTATTTGTTGAGGTTCACGTCGGTAAGCTTAAACTGCTTTAAGCTCTCTATAGCCATAGTGTGGGGCTCTCCGCCCTCACCTTTTACGATGAACCACAGAAGGTCTCCTTCACTTACGGTTCCGACATAGTGACCTTCCCTGTCGATGACAGGTACAGCTGCATAAGAAGTGCTGTGCATCTTCTCTAATGCCTGGTCAACCGTTATGTCGTTGTAAAGATATGTGATCTCCTGCTTGGGTCTGGTGAAAAAAGCAATATTCATTATGCGCCGCCTAAATCCTTATCAATTCTTACCTGGAAAGGTGTGGCGGTAAGACCGTTCTGCGCATGCAGAGGCGTCGGGCCGTATGAGAAAAATGCATATCTTACTTTTGAAGGAAATTCGACAAGAGGGCATGACAACAATATCGTCTTGCCGTCGAAGTCGACATTGGCTTCAGCAGGATAGAACTTTCCGTCATCGCCTGCAACTTCAAAGCCTGAATCATCAGGTCCGAATCCGGTCGTAAGGTTGAGGAGCAGGTAGTCTCCTCCGAAGGTGATCTCAACGCCTTCGCCTCTTCTCGCATCGATGATGAACGGTGATACGGCGTCGACCTTCTCGAATCCGTAAACGAACTTCTCTGCTAGAAGGGCAAGCCTGTCACCCGGTGTCTTCTTGTCAGAAGGGAACAGGTTGTTGAACTCACCGCAATCTACTATTACCGCCATATAAACATTGGGCATGTCGATCGCCACGATCTGCTGCTGCTCGCGCAGGAGCGGCCATGACATGTCGTCGAAGCCCATATATTTTCGATCTTTTGAAATATACATAGGAAGCTGGCAGAAGATAAACGGCAGCTGGTCGTCGAAGAATACGTCACGCCATTCCTTGATCATGGTCTCGAAAACATGTCCGTACTCAGACTGGTGTCCGTCAGTATCTGCCTCACCCTGATAGAAGATAACGCCGCGCAGAGTATAAGGAGCGATCCTTAAGATCATGCACTCGAAAGCAGCGCCCGGACGTCTCGGCGACTTAGGTCCGACAGGTGCCGGCCACGGTGCAGGTCCGAACTTTATATCTGCTTCAGGATATGTGAGATAAGGATTCTCTTTAAGTGCCTCATTGAGCACCTTATTGTATTCTGCGTATCTTTCCTCAAACTCGGCGTTAGCCTTGTCGAATTCCTCCGGTGTGAGCTCGGAAGCCGCGTCGTCGAAATCCTTAATATACTGTCTTCCCTCTTTTGTAGAGAGCAGTGACTCTACGCTCTGCCAGTTATCAATGGTTGCTCTCGTGGAGCAGCACTGAATGATTCCGATCTTGGCATCAAGTCTGGATTCGAGCTCTCTTGCGAAATAGAAAGCAACGGCACTCATCTGCCCTGCTGTCTCGCTGTCTATGTCGATCCACTGTGTCTCAGCCTCAGCCTGTGCCTGTCTCTCGCTCAAATGACCGAAAGTAGGAACTCTGTAGAATCTTATCTCAGTCTTGCCTATCTTAGGGATGATGAACTTGGCAAATTCAGATCTGGTAAGCGGGTATTCCATGTTGCCGCCGCCTGCCGCGAGCCATACCTCGCCTGCATATACGTCAACGAGCTTCTTGACTTCCAAGTCATTCTCGAAGACCCTGATCTCATAGGGACCGCCCGGCTCGTCAACCGGCTCAAGACAGATAAGGAAGCTTCCGTCCTGCTCGGTTCCGCAAGTGCCTGTAGAGACCGCTTCTCCGTTCTTGAAGAGAGATGCCCTGATCACACAGGTCTTATCAGAATAGCCAAACACACGAAGCTCTGCGCCCCACTGGAAGACCATCTTATCTTTAAAAATGCCGTTAAGTGTAATTGCCATACCGTTTTATTTTATCAAATTATCAAAGAAAATGCTCACAGGGTTGTTCATTATGATCAGAGTATAACGGAAGATTATAACGAAACTGTTAGGCACCGTGTACGAAAGCCTAAACAACTTGTGAATAGTATTTTAATCAAAGGTCAGCCGAACATTGTCTTGCAGAATACCACAGCCTGAGCCGCGTCACCGTTTATGGTAATGCTGCCCTGTGATACTGCCACTACAAAATCCTTATTTCCGCTTAATACAGCAGCAAATGTCTCAGCATCCGCATCGATGTAGAAAGGCGCATTGATGTATTCATAAGGAGCTACTTCCGCAACGCCGTCTTCAACCTTTACATATAACGGAAGATTGTCTAAGTTGCCGTTCAATGTAATCTGGGTAGCCGTGTCCTGAAGAAAAGATACCTTTTTCGCCTTTTCTTCAACTGCCTTAAAGATGCTGCCGAATCTTGGTTCAACCTTCTTTTGCATATTGGATCACTCCTTTAAATAAATTATATCTTTACAGCTCCGCTCTCGAAAGCAAGTATCCAGGAGACCGGAACAGCCTTAGAGGCAAAGTGCAGTAATTTCTGTGAGAACGGATATGACATCATCTGCTTTCCCCTAACGGAAGCCTTAAGCGTGGCTTTTGCAAGCTTAACAGGGTCGATAACAAAATTCTTACGCCAATCTGTAAAATTTGTTTCCTTGCCTTCGGTTGCCCTTCTCTGGAAATCCGTCGCAACGGGACCGGGGCAGACTACAAGAACATCTATTCCCTTAGGCTTAAGCTCGCAGCTCATGGCTCTGGAAAATGATATTACGTAAGACTTGCTTGCAGCATAGCAGGCAAATCCGGGCTGCGGCAGGAAGCCTGCCGACGAACCGATATTGATTATCTTTGAATGAGTTTTGTCTTCGGTCTTCATGTAAGGCGTCGTGATCCTTATCATCTCACTTAACGCCGTGCAGTTAATGGAGATCGTATCTCCTAATGCTTTCGCAGGCTTGTCGGCCATAAGGCCCTTTATGCCCATTCCGGCAGAATTGATGAGAAGCCCTACTTTAGGCTCTTCTGCCTTAAGCTTATCTTCAACAGTCCTGATTCCTGAATCGGTCGAGAGATCTGCAGTGACCGGAACTATCCTGACGCCTTTTATGGAAGCTGCCAGTTCATTAAGTGCATCCTCACGCCTTGCTATAGCCCATATCTCATCAAAAGGAGTCTTGAAGTATTCTTTGCTGTCACCTGCAAGAAGCCCGATAAAAGCCTTTCCTATGCCTGATGAAGCTCCGGTTACGATTGCGATCTTCTGGTACATAAAGTTCTCCCTACGAGAAGTTCCGTACCTTAAATAATACACTCTGTAAAAAAATATTAAAAGAGAATGTCCTTAAAGCAGACTCTCTGCTTATTGTTATCGTAATCAAAGCAGTGCCTGGAGCCACCCGCGCACCACTTCTCCCATTCGCACTTCTGACAATCTTCGCAAAGCGAGGACAAAGGCTTTCTGAATTCCTGAAAGCGGTTGAACCAAACGTCACTGAACTTATCCTTATAGATATTTCCCTGAACAAATTCGGGTCTTTCCTCAATATCAAGGCACGCAGTGATATCTCCGTTTACCCTTATTGCTGCCGTGTGTGTGCCTGCGCCGCAATAGAAGAACCAGTCCCTTACTTCTCTCTCATATTCCAGTCCGAGAAAATGAGAACATCCGTAATTTACGGGTATTCCCTGTTCTCTCTTGTCACGTATGAATTTAAAGATATATCTCTGGTCATCAGGTGTAAGCAGCATGTCCGGATAATCGAGAGCCCTTCCCATCGGCTCGATGCCTATTACTCTCCATGAATCGAGATCCATCTTATCCAGGATATCGAAAAGCTCATCTAATTCGCCGATATTTCTGTGATTAACGACAGTCGTTACCTGAATATGCTTGAAAGCCTTACGGTCAATGAGGTTCTGTATTCCCTGCATCGCCCTGTCGTAACCGCCTGCAATCCCTCTTTGTCTGTCATGCGTATCACGAAGTCCGTCGATACTGACAGATACCGTTCCCATTTTTGTTCTTGCGAGCATATCGGCAACATCTTTTGTGATAAGCGTTGCATTTGTCGTCATGCCCCAGTGGAACCCATTATCTACGGCATATCCCAAAAGCTCTTCGAAATCAGGATACAAAAGAGGCTCTCCGCCCGTAATGCAAAGCTGCACTCTCTTAAGATCGAAATGCTCCTTAACATCATCCAGAACGGCCTTAAAAGCTTCCTTGTCAGGTCCGTGTCCTAATCCGGGCTCGCATGAACTGCCGCAATGAAAACACTTCGAATTGCAGCTTCTGGTTAATTCAAAAAACAGGTAGATCAGATCAGGCTTCTCGAAAAGTCTGGCTCTCTGTTCGGCTTTCCGGTCAAGATAAGCCTTCTTTGCTTCGATTATATCCACGGATATCAGTTCTCAAAATCTTCCGGCGGACCGTAAACATCTACTTCAGGGCCATCAAGAGTCTCATCCGGCGGAGGTCCGTAGACGCCTACTTCCATAGAAGTATCACCGGGCTTGGCCCATGGCAATGTCTCATCAGTCTCATCCGTTGTCTCTTCAGTCTCTGTCTCATATGAAGTGAGATCCGGCGGCGGACCGTAAACATTAGTCTCCGGCGGACTCGGAGGTCCATAGACACATGCTTCAACTGCCAAGCTCAAAGCACCGATCCCGGCAGCTATCGCAGCAAAGGTTAGAGGTTTTTTCGCTCTCTTCATATGATATATCCCCCTGATTACTATCAGCTGATATCCTGTTTATCTTCGTCAGACTGTCCCTCAGAAGCGTTCTCTCCGTTAAGTCCCTTGAATCCTGCCACCGGGGCTGATGCCGTAGGAGCAGCCTTGGCATTAGGATCCATGATAGAGGGTCTCTGTCCTTCCAATGCTGCGCCCATTGCAGGAGCAGTCGCTCTCTTGTTTGCTTCGTTCTCCTGATCAACGATCGCGGAAGGTCTTACGATGCCGCCGTATGCGGAAACGTGTCCGTCCTGCTCGGAAGAAGAATCGCGTCCTGTCTGTGCTCTCTTGAAGAATGCGGACTTATGTGACTTGGCAGAATCGGCAATGCTCGTATAAGCAGCCCTTGCCTTTTCTTCTTCAGCCTTCTTTGCCTCGATCTCTTCAAGACGCTTCTTTTCTTCGAGTTCTCTTGCAGCCTTTGCCTCTTCGCTCTCCTTGAAAGCGGAAACATTAGCCATTGCAGGTGCTGCCCAAACGGGTGCTCTTCCTGAATTGTTGTAAGTCTTTCCTGCAAGTATGCTTCCCAACTGGTTGGAGTTGGAGGATGCCTTTGCACGGTCTTTAGAGATCGAAGGACCCGAAATATCAGTGGATGCGGAAGCTCCGACACCGGAAGAGGAACCGCTCTTGAATGACATCAGAGGATTGCTCTTTATCTCGCTGACCTTTGAGCTTTCCTTTGCCTCAGATACCTTCTCTTTCTTGCTGTCGAGCATCTTGTCATATCCTTCGGCAGAAGCAAGAGCGGAAATGCCCGGTGCTACTGTATTCTCTGAAGTTGCCAAAGTATTTCTGAAGAAAGCGGATGTCTTAGCCTGAGCCTTTGCGCGCTCGGCACGTGCTTCTCTTGCAGCCTCTGCAGCCTGCTTAGCCTTCTGTGCTTCAGCGAGCTTGGCTTCAGCGGCTGCCTTTGCCTCTGCTGCCGCCTTCTCGGCTTCTGCTGCCGCAGCTCTTGCACGCTCTGCAGCCAGTGCTTCTTCCTGCTTAGCGAGTTCTGCTGCCTTGGCAGCTTCCTCTGCCTTTCTCTTCTCTTCAGCCAGTCTGGCCGCTTCTGCTCTCTTAGCCTCTTCGGCACGTCTGGTTTCCTCAGCCTTCCTTGCCTCCTCTGCCTTTCTGAGTGCTTCTTCTCTTCTGGCTTCTTCAGCTTTTCTAAGCTGTTCGGCTATTCTGGCTTCCTCGGCTCTTCTTTCTTCCTGAGCCTTCTTTGCAGCTTCGATCCTCTCGCGCTCAGCGGCCCTTAAAGACTCCTGGATCTTTCTTGCTTCCTCGGCCTTGGCTTCGGCTTCAGCCTTTGCGATAGCAGCAAGTCTTATTGCCTCTTCAGCCTTTTTCTGCTCTTCTAATCTAGCACGCTCGGCTGCCTCAGCTGCTTCCTTTGCCTTTCTTGCATCCTCAGCCTTTCTCGCTTCTTCTGCGAGTCTTGCCTCTTCTGCCTTCCTGGCAATCTCTGCTTTCCTTGCTTCTTCAGCCTGTCTTGCTTCTTCAGCAGCCTTCTTCTCAGCCTCGAGCCTCTTGGCTTCAGCGTTCTTTCTTATCTCTTCGACTCTTGCAGCCTGAGCGGCTCTTCTCTCCTCAAGGAGCTTAACTGCCTTCTCACGCTCAGCGATCTGCTCGGGTGTAAGTTCATTCTTGGGACGTCTGATAGGTTCAGACTTCTTCTCTTCCTTAACGGCAGCTGCTGCGGCTGCAGTTCCGGCCAAAGCGGCAGGAGTTACAGCAGGTGTAACTGCACTCTTGAAAGGTGAGCCTGATGCAGAAGGATCGGCTGACGGCAATGTTCCCGGCACCTTGGAGGGCTTGAAAATATCCTTCCTTGCCGAATTCTGCATGCTGCGGTTAACTCTCGGAAGTCCTCCGACGATATTTGTCTGGGAACCGACAGTGCCCTGTGCTGCAGTCTCAACTGCCTTCTCTGCAGGCTTTGCAGCTGCAGCATTCGCAGGCTTAAACAGGTTGCCGAATGCGGACTGCCTGTTTGTTGTATCAGCAGGCTTGAACGCATTCTTTGCCGCATGATCCTGAACATTCTTCGGTACAGTCTGTGTGCTTGAAGCATGTGCAGGCTTGAAAGCATTAATCGCTGAATTCTGCGCTGCCGCCGGCTTTGCTGCACCTGCTGATGCAGGTCTGAATGCGCTGAATGCAGGCTTCTTTTCAGGAGCTGCTGCCTCGGGCTTAGCTGCCGCATTGCTTGCAGGCTTAAACGCACTGTTGATGGGCTTTCCGGCAGAAGGCTTGGATTCAAGCCTGTTATCCTTCCTCATTGCATTCTTCATTGCGTTGTTCTGCGCAACGGAATCTACATTGGTCTCGATTCCTGAAGCGTTGGTAGGCCTGAAAGGAGAAGCTGTCTTGGAATTCGTTGTTCTTGCAGCTGCGGTTGTTGCTGCAACGCCGCCTAAAGCAGCCTTTGTCTGACCTGCAGATGCGGGCCTGAATGCATTGCTCTTCAAGGCCGAATTATCTGTAGTTTTAGAAGCAGATCTGAAAGCGACCTGATTCTTGCTGTCTGTCGTAGCCTTAGGAGATTCAACTGAACGGTCAGAAGGAAGCTTCATGGGACCCTTCTTCTCAACCGGCTTGGGAGCAGTACCGGGCGCAGGCTTGAAAGGACTGATCTCGCCTGATTCCATAGCCTTGATCTCCTTCATAGCCGTTGCAGCGTTAAATGTTCGGCTGGTATTGGAAGCAGGAGCTTCCTCCGGCTTAACTTTCTTAACAGGTCCGAGATATCCGAATTTATCAGCGATAAACGGAACGCCCGGAATAAATGCGATCGCAAGATCCACACCTTCCAGTTCCTTCTTATCCTTAAGATACTTGTATCTTGCAAATCCGGCACCTGCAAGCAGTACAAGGAGGATCCACCAGAACCATGTGGGATTCACAGGACCTTTCTTCTTACCGGTTGCAGCAAGAGCAGCGATTACAGGTGTAGGTGTCGGAGTAGGAGTAGGCGTGCCGTCTCCTGTCTCAGTATTACCGCCTCCACCATTGGTTGTTGTAGTAACGGCGGCTTCTGTTGTATCGGATGCAGACGTATCTACGATTCCGCCAACAATACCACCTGCAGCACCATCGACAATGTTCGGATCCAATGTGCTTGTAGCTGTAGGATCAAGTATCGTCTCTGTCGGCTTAGGTGCCTCAGTCTCAACGGGTGCACTTGTATTTGTCGGCTTTGGAGCCTTTGTATTTGTAGGCTTGGGAGCCTTGGTATTCGTGGGTTTAGGTGCCTCAGTATTCGTATTTGTCGGCACAGGTGTGTTTGTAGGGACAGGTGTATTAGTAGCCTTCTTTGTAGGGACAGGAGTGTTAGTAGCCTTCTTTGTCGGCCTTGGTGTAGGCGTATTTGTAGCCTTCTTTGTAGGCCTCGGTGTAGGAGTATTTGTTGCCTTCTTTGTAGGCCTCGGTGTAGGAGTATTTGTTGCCTTCTTTGTAGGTCTCGGTGTAGGTGTATTTGTAGCCTTCTTTGTAGGCCTCGGCGTAGGAGTGTTTGTAGCCTTCTTTGTAGGCCTCGGCGTTGGTGTGTTTGTATTCGTCGGCTTAGGTGTAGGCGTTGGTGTATTGGTATTTGATGGTTCTGTAATCTTTACATTTTTGACCTTTACACTATTAGCATCCAACTGATATCCATCTAAAGTAACACTGTAATCTTGTTCGTTTTTTGGTGTCAGTGAAATCTGCAATACGCCATCAGATTCTTCATTAACAGTAATTCCGGAAGATTTTGAAGAAACAAAGAATTCATTCTTGCTTACAGTAAAGGTCATCTTTACTTTAGTTCCACTCTTAAGGCTCCAGAATTTAAAACCGAAAGAACATTGATCCTCTCTGGATGACCAAGTCCAGAAAGAATAATTGTCAGCGGCCTGAACATCCTGAACATCAACAAACTGTAACGCGAAAGACATGCCGATAAGCACGCAAAGAAGCATACATATCGACTTAAGCGAGAAGCGACCCGAATAGCTGCCCGACATCAATATTTACCTCCAAAAAGCACACACCTCTCCTAATATAAATATTAGAAGATACTAAAATTATACAAGCAAAGTGCTTATATTATCAAGAGAACAATAATGGCGGAAATGTGACGGAACTAAGGCTTTTCGCCCTCTTCAGCGTTATTTTGTTCGAGTATTTCCTCGTTGGGGACAAAGCCTTCCACAGCTTCTTTTGCGGCGGGTATAATGGCCTCTTCGCCGGATTTCAATATCTCGGGCTTCTCAGCCTGAACTTCAGCGGGACGGTCAATCTCTGCATTGGATACTTCCGTGCCGATCTGAGGTCTCATAGCTTCACTGTATGCAGCATCATCTTCAGCGGGTTCATCAGTGATCTCAACCCTGGCTGCAGTAGGACGCTTTAAGGCCGTAGGCTTTACCTTCTGAACCGGAGCATCCGTGATCCTTACTTCGGAAGGTGCGGCAGAATCCATGACGAGGGCAGGAGTCTCAGCTTCCTTGCCGACTTCATCGGAATCAAGTTCTTTTCTCTGCTGCTGGCGTGCCTCAAGAGTATTGGAATAAACAGGTCTGATGGGAGCTGTATTGGACTTTTGCAGGTAACCGTTGATGATGATCTGCTCTTTTGCCTTGTCGATCTCTTCAGCCTTTTTTGAAGAGATTCCGAGAGAACCGAAGACTTCACTTGCTTCCTTTTCTTCTCTTTGAGCTTCGCTCTTTCCTCCGAGCAGAGTGTTTTTTGAAGCTGCTTCAGCAGCTTCCTTTTTCTTGGGATCTCTGGTGTCACGCTTTATCTGGCGGATCTTTTTCTTTTCGCCTTTTTGGGATAAGACTTCAACGCGGTTAACGACCTGCTCAGCCTTCCAGGCGGTGTCGATCTCATTGTTGATCTTTTCCTTGCGCTTATCCATTATCTTGATGATTACCGTCGCAATTATAAGACCGATGATGACACAGACCGCAAGGCCGATGACCAGTGGTCCCAGCTGGCGGTTGTCTTCGAAAATATTGGCCATGTAGATATACAGCATGTTAACTGTCCTCCTGCGCATCTTCCGGTCCTTTGCCGGGTTCTGCAACATTTGCTTCGTCAGAAATTATATTCGCATCCTCAAGGTCCTCAGGATCAAGAGGCACTACCTTTTCTCCCGCTTTTCGAGCACTTGCCCTCTTCTTCAAAAAGACCGTGAGAGCAACGGCTACACCGATCAGTACTACAGCTATTATAACAACTGCGACAAGAACAGTTGAAGCTTTTCGCACCATATTAGAGGCAAGATCGGTTTTGTTCTCCTCAATTACACCAAATGTGGCCTGAATGTCAGATTCTGAAGTCGTCTCATCGGTTGTCTCTGCCTCAAGTGTATTCGGCTTTGGCTTAACCGGCACGGGTGTAATTATAACACCGTCGTAATCACCTAAGGCAATGCCGTTGACGCCCAGGGGAACAGCATGGTCAAGACCAATGAACTTGCCGTCTTCTGTCTGCCACAGAACCGGTTTTACCAAGTTATACTTCTCTTCGTCCCATGTCTTGAAGTCATCTTTTACAAGGCCGCCTGTGTCACCGGAATTGGCATTAAAGCACCAGAAAGTATGGTGAAGATGTTTCTCGGCTATGAGCTGCCTGAAGTATTCCATCCATTTTAGGTTATCGCCTTCCATGAAGCCGCCCCACTCACCTACGAAGATCGGAGCAATATCTTCTTCTGCGATATAGAGCCAGTAATCGTGCCAGGCGTCTTTATAGAGCGATTCATATGTAAAACCACCCTTAAACCACGGCTGTTCATAGACTCTCGGGCCGTAATCGTGAGGCGAATATACGATCTGCTTATTTCTCTCAGCTGAACCGAAATCCACCGGGTAATCCTTAACGCCCATGAGGTTTGCGCCCCACCAGGTGTTGTAATAATCGTTATCGTCGTCTTTGGACACGAAGTTGTTTGCCTTTATGTCCTTGGGGTAGATCTGGATACCTTCAATGATGATGAGAGCGTTGGGATTCTTGTCCAGAACGGCATTGCCTGCAAGCTCTGCGACCATCTTCCAGTTGTCCTTGTCCTTCGAACCGTTCCAGATCGCATGGGGAGATTCAGCAGCTTTTCCGTGAGGCTCATTCTTCAAGTCGTAACCGATTATGGTGTCATTATCCTTATATCTTTCCGCAGCCCATGAGAGTGATGCGATAAAATCATCGACCGTCATGTCGTCCCTGTACCAGACAGGGTGATTGTGCCCGGATGCGTCTGTCTTAACAGAATGGATGTCGATTATCACCTTCATGCCGTTCTGCTCACAGAGCGAGAGAACATAGTCGAAGATCTCCAGTGAATTCATCGAATTAAGCTCACTGTTATAAGCATTGTTGTAATTGGCTCTCGGGTATTCACCCTTCTTCCACTGAAGAAGAAGCTCGGCGCTCATTGGAACTCTTAACACATTGAATCCTCTGTCGGCGATCGCCTTTAAAGTGTCTTTCAGATTGCAGTTCCAGACACCGTCAAACATGTTGGTTCCGGTGTTATAGCCAAACCAGTTGCAGCCTGTAAGCCACACTTCCTTGCCGTCTTTATCAACGATATGAGAGCCTTCCGTCGTAAGCCAGTCATCGCCTGCAACGCCTTTTGTGTTGCGTGCCGGACCGGGGGTGTTCACACTCTCAGTTGCCTGAGTGTTATTGGCAGTGGTTGCCGCAGTTGTCGCTTCCGTCTCCTTGACGGTGCCTGACTGGCCGTCACCTGAGACGGATATGAGCTTTGCTGAATTAACGTTGCTTCCGGTAACCTGGATTCCGACTTTGTTATCGAACCCCCAGCTGTTTGAACCGGTCGAAGAACATGTGGCAGTTACCCGGCTGTCCTTGATGACATAAGAGTCAAATCCCCATCCTGTTGCAGAATCTATCTTGCCAGAGAATTCTGCGACTACAGTGATGCTTTTATAGCCTGAACAGCCGGAAAGCTGTATCTCAAGCTGGCCTCCTGATCCCCAGCAGTTGGATGTTGCCGTGCCGGAAGGAGCCGCCATGGAGATCATGGGGCAGAGAGTAAAAACAAGGACAAATGAAATAAAAAGCAGAAGGATCTTCTGCCCTGTTTTGCGTTTCATATTAAGACTCCATCAGAGATCGATCTCAGCTTTTCTGCCTGACGGCTGATATTTCTCGTATACGACGCCTGCCGCATCGAGCATCTTCCTGGCTGCCCTGGAAGCATCAGTGTCATGGTACTTGTCATCGAAATAAACAACTTTTGCAACACGCTTCTGAATAAGTGCCTTGGTGCATTCGTTGCAGGGGAAGAGCGTAACATATACCGTGGAACCGGCAAGGTTGCCTTCCTTGGAATTAAGGATCGCATTGAGCTCGGCATGAGCGACAAACGCATACTTCGTGTCGAGCATTCCGCCTGATCTTGCCCAGGGGAACTCCTCATCGTCACAGCCAATGGGGAATCCGTTATAACCGACGGATAAGATGTAGTTATCCTTGTCAACGATGCATGCGCCAACCTGAGTGGAAGGGTCCTTGCTCCTCATGGAAGCAAGCTTTGCAACGCCCATAAAGTACTCGTCCCAGCTGATATAATCAGTTCTCTTGTCGCTCATAAGAGACCTCCGAAGTATTATTAAAAGCACCCTTAATTCTATCTGAACTAAGGGCGCGTATCAACAAAACAATCAAAAAAACGGGAGAAGTATCAGTCCCTGCCGCAGTTCATGACGAGGCTCTCTACCAGGTCTTCATATGAGATGCCGTCTGCCTTTGCCGCCTCAGGAAGAAGCGAGGTGTTTGTCATGCCAGGAAGGTTGTTTGCTTCGATGAACCAGAATTCGTGATTAACGTCGTCATACATCATGTCGACTCTGCCGTACTGTGTCATTCTAAGGAGCTTGAAGATCTTCAGAGCGATCTTCTGCCCCTTCTTATAGTCTTCCTCATCGATCTGCGCGGGACATACGTGTGTCGTAAGTCCGTCCTGATACTTGTTCTTATAGTCGTAGAATCCCTCGTGAGGAATGATTTCGGTGATAGGAAGAGCCTTATCGTTTACGATGGAGATCGTTATCTCTCTGGCCTTGATAAACTTCTCGATGAGGATCTTCTGGTGGTAGGATGCCGCATACTTGATCGCATCCTCGAATTCATCCTGTGACTTAACGATGGATACACCGCAGGAAGAACCGTTGCCGATAGGCTTAACGACGCAGGGAATGCCGAGTTCCGTATTTACTCTCTTGAAAGTAAGCCTATCCGGATCGTCCACGATCCAGTCGGCAGTGTTATAGCCTGCTGCTCTTACAAGGGCCTTTGAAAGGTCCTTATCCATAGCGATGGCGCATCCTAAGTAGTCGCAGCCTGTGTATTCGATATCGAAAGCATCGAGGAGAGCCTGAACCTGGCCGTTCTCACCGTGGCTTCCGTGAAGGCCTAAGAAGACTTTGTCTGCAAACTTGCACATTTCGATGACTCTGGGGCCTACCCAGCTCTTTCTTCCACCGTGCTGTCTGATGATCTCATCAAGATCAGGTTCGGTCTCAGGAATGGTATAGGAGAACGGATTGACCGTTCCTCTTCTGAAATATGTCTCGCAGGGATAGTTCGTCTCGATTCCGTCATACAGATCGACCAGCGCCACCTCGTGTCCCTTGGACAGAAGAGCATTGGCAATTAAGCTTGCTGATTTGAGTGATACGTCTCTTTCCGGCGACAATCCTCCGCCAAGAACAGTAATTTTCATACAATTTCCCCTTTTATCGCAAAAGATAGACAGATTATACTCTTTTTCGGGCAAGGTCTTCATCGATACTCACAAATTGCCACATGTTTGTAAAAAGCTAAGTTGTGATAATATTAGTTACAATATTTAAAATAAGGGGATTTATATGCTCGCTATTTTGTATTTGATATTGTGCGCCGTATTCGGTATGTGCTTCGTCGGCCTTTGTGTACCGGACGTGCGCAGGTTGTATATTGCATGCAGTCCTGCTGCAAAATCTATCACACACATTCCCAACACGCTGTTTACCGTTCCCGCAGGAATCGTAACGGGCATGATGTGTGTGCCTTTCTTCAATTACTATGTGACATTGGGTCTCACTTATATTTTCAATAACGGCCCGCTCTGCATGAAGCTCGGCGTGCTTATTACTTTCGCATTCTTCATCTGGATGATCCTCACATGCTTAGTCCTCATCAACCGTAAGAGGATCAAGCGTGAAGAACTCAGATCAGCCGGTTCCACGATGATCGAAGATTACAGATCCAACATCGTTGATGTTTTATTCTACGGTATCGTAACCATCCTGATCACCGCTACAGCTACTTTCCTCATGTTCTATACATACAGGATCAACGGAACTACGCTTCAGAGCGGTTTCTCGACATTCTCGGATCTGTCGCCCCACACCGCAATGGTATCTTCATTCGGCAAGGGCTTTAACTTCCCTACGCAGTACATGCATTTCTCCGGAGACGGAATAAAGTATCACTTCTTCTTCTACTTCCTGGCCGGAATGCTTGAATATTTAGGACTTCCGATCGATTATGCGATCAATCTCCCTTCTATTATCGCCATGGTATGCGCTCTCGTCCTTTTGGGACTTCTTGCAGTGCTCATCAGTTCCAGAAGGATCGCTTTTGCAGTAGCACCTGTACTGGTATTCTTCAGAAGCTCACTTAATGCTTTCGTACACATCAAGGAACTTATGGCTGAAGGCAATACTTTGCAGCAGGCAGTTAAGGCGATCCTTGAATTCAACCAGTGGTATAAGGTCACCGACTACGATGACTGGGGCATCTGGGCCATCAACGTATATCCCAACCAGAGACACTTGATGCTCGGCGTTGCTGTCATCATCATCATGGTGATCATCTTCCTGCCGTTCGTAAGAAGACTCGGAATTTCCTTATCACGTTCCGAAGACTTCGGTGACGGAGTCAAGACATTCGCATTCTCAAAGAACGCATGGCTTACAAGATCAGGGGATCCTCTCTATCCTGTATCCATTGCATTCCTCGCATGTGTTCTCGTAAGCATCATGCCTTATTTCCACGGTTCTTGCCTCATTGCGCTTCTTCTTGTGCTCTTCGGCATGGCCATCTTCTCAGAGAGCAGACTTCTTTACCTGATAGTGGCCGTTTTTGCCGTCGGTTCATCCTATGCCCAGACACTGGCATTCTCCGGCGGATACAGTAATGTAGTCTCATTCAAGTTCGCGCCCGGCTTCATTCTCGACAAGCCCTCTGTTGCTGACCTGGCACACTACCTGTATATCGTAACAGGACTTACGATTATCCTGGCTTTTGTCTTTGCGGTTACGGTACTCATCGTTGATATCGTACGCAAGAAGCCTGTCTACCGCTTCCTTTTGTTCCTTTGCGCACTTAACCCGATGATCTTTGCTTTCCTTTTCCAGGTAACGTTGGAGAAGCTCGCAAACCATAAGTTCATTCAGGTATCACTCATTCTCCTCGACGTATTCGTCGCTGCACTTATCGCCAACCTCTTCTTCATTCCGCTCAAGATCAGAAAGGCGGCTGAGGCTGAGGCATACGATCCTTCAGAAGACGAAGAAGATGATGTTGATGCATCATCTGATGACGGGGATCTTGCAGTAACCACGATCTCTACCGGTGCCGGTGTCAGAACACCCGTACTTGATGCCGGCAGTGCATTCGGTGAGCCTCTCGAAGAGAAGAAAGAAGATCCTCTCGATATCGAAGCCATGGATTCCCACACAGGCATCGACGCTGATATTTCCGGCCTGAACGGCGACTCCGATACTGTTCCCGCCAAGGAAAAGGAAGAGATCAAAGAGGAACCCGTTCCTGCAGAGCTCCTTTTCGGTGACGAGAAGAAAGAATCAGAGGAAGAAACAGATGAAGAAGCAGATGAATCTTCTGAAGAAACTGATCCTGAAGAGTCTGCTTCCGAAGATACCGGATCTGAGGATAATTCTTCCGACGAAGATAACAAGGCCGATGAAGAGAAAGCTTCTGAGACTGAAGGATCCAATGACAGCGAAAAGTCTGACGATTCTGAAGCCAAGGCCGGCGTTGAGGCTCTGGCTGCACTCTTCGGTGAAGAGATAAATCACAGCAAAGATTCTGAAGAAACTTCCGAAGAAGATAAGGAAGAGAGTTCAGAAGAGAAGGCTGACGATAAGAAGACAGATGATTCCGACGATTCAGACGAAGCAGTCATGGAATCTACACCTGAGCCTGCGCATGCCTCAATGCGCCCCGGTTCCATCGCTCTGAACCAGGTTAAGTTCGGTGAAGATGAACCTGACGATGAGGATGACAGCAATGTTCTCATCCAGTCCTCCAACGAGGTCGTCGAAGTCGTTGAAGCCGATGAGCTTATCTCCAAGGAAGAACTGAATCCTTCGGAACTCAAGCATGAGCCTGTCAAGACAAAGAAGGAAAAGGGTATCCCGCTTGCAGCATGGATCGCATTAGAGCTTGCAGGATGCATCCTGGCCATTGCTTTGATGGTTCCTCTTACTGCTACCGGCATAAGCGAATGGGCTACATATATCAACCTGAATAAGGGTTATACTTCAGTTAATATCAATTCTCCCGTAACCAAGTGGATCATGGAGAATACTGATCCTTCTGATGTATTCCTTACACCACGCTGGTCGATGAACCGCTTCATCCTTGCGGGACGTCCCATGTACTACGGCTGGCCTTATTACGCATGGTCTGCAGGACATGACACATATACAAGAGAGACCATCTACCTGTGGCTCATCTCAGGCTGCGACAACGATATCGAAGAGTTCACAAGATATTGCAAAGAACGTCATATCAGATATCTCATCGCTGACAGCGAATTCTATAATGCCGAATTCGATAACGGCGTTACTTTCAACAGGGAATTCGTCGAGAAGAACCTCACGCATGCAGCTTACTTCGCAGAGGAAGACACTACGATCTACAGGATCTATTGATCTTAAAAAGGATTGATGTCAGATGATTCCGGGATGAGTCTTGTGGTACTCGTTCTTGATCTCATACATCATTACGTCAGCTTCTTCAACGTAATCGTTGACGTTCTTGTCTGATGCAGGATCTGTAAGAACATATCCTACGCTTATCGAGAACTTGAAAGGATTGATCCCGAGATTATTCTCTCTGTCGATATAGCCGATCATGTCGCGCTCAAACTTGTCGGCGTAATCCTTTGTGGCATTCGCAGCTATTATCAGGAATTCGTCACCGCCGTAACGGATGCCTATGGCGTTGTCATCTCCTATGCATCTCTTGATCGCGTCGGCCACAATGTTGATCGCCCTGTCACCGAAGATATGTCCGTAGCGGTCGTTGATCTTCTTCATGTGGTTTATGTCAGCGAACATGATCATGGCACGGTTGCCGTGCTCTTTGCTCTCTTCCACGATCGGAACGGCATGGCTTACAAAGCAGAATCTGTTGTAAAGACCTGTCATGGGATCCTTGTCGTAGAGGAAACGGAGTTCCTTGTTGACCATTTCCAAACGCATGTTGATCCGGAGTTCCATGAAGGAATGCTCGAGCTTTTCGAGATATTCATAGATACGGAAAGCTTCGTCGATTATGTACGTGCCGTCTCTGAATACAACATAGCCGTAATTGTACTGTTCGTTATGCAGCGGATAGAAAAAATAGATATGCTGCTGACCCTCTGTCTTAATGAATCCGGGCTTTCCAAGTTTCTTGTCGATGCCTTCCTCGGTAATCTTCCCGCCGGATAAAGCAACTGCAATATCAAAACCGGTGTCGTAGCAATCCTTGAGGACTTCCTCGTCAGGGGACGCAAGATCATCATAGTAAGCCTTATTGAGCATGATGTAATAATCATCACCGATATACTCGTGATTGTCGGTGTAGAAGGCTCTTAAATTCTTCTTCATGTCATCATAGTCTTTGGATTCAAGGATCTTGGTACGTTCTGTACGCATGAAGCGGTTAAAGAAATCCGCCTGCTTGCTCTTCGCATGGATATTTCTGCAGTAATCTCTTCTGCCGATGTCATACGGGCTGTTTGCTTCCAGATTACAGCGGCAACTCTCACCCACAACGAGCTTTGAAGCTACTGAAGTATAAACGTTGTCACTTACGCCGTCGATCTCGTCATAGAGAATCTTACATGCGTTATAGCCTACTGTTACATAATCCTGATCGACTGTAGTCATGGCAGGATAAGACACCCTGCCCTCACCGATATTGTCGAATCCGGTGACTATGACGTCATTAGGAAGGTCGTAGCCTAAGTCTCTGAGCTCGCAGCTGACTGCGAGGGCCATGATGTCATTGGCGCATATGATCGCGTCAGGAAGGCCCTCAGGAGCCTTGGAGAGTTCGTCTGTGATCGCTATTGCGGTCTCATTGACCCAGTTGCCGTAGAAGATATCCTTATCGTCGAGCTTAAGCCCGTGCTTTGCCAGGACTTCGCAGACGACATTATATCTTTCTACTGTATCTACGTGACCCTCTGTACCGCCAATATAAACTACTCTCTTAACATCATGACACGTAATGAGGTGCTCAACGAGGTCCCTCATACCGTCTTCGTTATTGATGTCTACATTTGGTATTCCGTCAAATGACATACCGACGCTTACTACGGGAAGACCCTTCTCCTTTGCTGCCCTGCAGCAGTGTTCGGCAAGTTCCGGATTATTCAGAATGCCTGAGAAGACTATAAGTCCGTCGTAATCTTCGAGATTCGCAAGCTGATAGATATTAAACTGTCCGACATTAAATGTGGGCTTCTCGTTGCTTGCTGCAAATCCGATATAAAAATGCGTATCAAAATCCTTTATTGCAGCGTATCTCTTGATGCCCTCAATCGCCTTGAGAGTAATGCTTCCGTTGTAACCATTCGAAAAAACGGCAATTCTGTGCTTCATAACCGCAACCCTTAAATATTTTTAACCTGTCTGATTGATATTATATAACTCGAAAAGGCCCATTTATACAGGATAATAATGTGATTCTGTAAACAAAAAACTAATAAAATCCTAACGCGCCGCGCTCTAAAAAAAAAGAGGCCGCCCGCTAAAGGCAGCCTCTTGAAATGCTTTTATTCAGACTTATTACTTTACGTCATTGAAGCCTTCTCTTGCAGCATATGTTGTGTGCAGGAGCTCGTGAGCCTTGTGTGAGTTAGGCTCGCCGAGATACTTCTCATAGAGTTCAATGATCTGAGGATTCTTATGAGACTGACGGAGTACCTGACGCTCATCCTCGGAATAGAGTGCCTGAGCTCTCTTCTCCTTGTATGTGTCGAGGATATCGTCTGCCTCATTAGGCATAAAGCAAGGACGTACATAAGGCTGACCGCCGCCGTTGATACAACCGCCGGGACATCCCATGATCTCGATGAACTGGTACTTTGACTTGCCTTCGCGGATCTCGTCGAGAAGAACCTTAGCGCTCTTCATGCCGGAAGCGATAGCAACGTTAACTGTTGTACCGTTGATATCGATAGAAGCCTCACGGATACCTGCATCGTGACCACGTACTGCCTTGATCTCGATAGGCTCGCACTCCTTGCCTGTGAGCTTGAAGTAAACAGTTCTGAGAGCTGCTTCCATAACGCCGCCTGTTACACCGAAGATAACACCTGCGCCTGTGTAATCGCCCATGATATCCTGATCCCACTCCTCATCAGGGAGACGGTTGAACATGATACCTGCACGGCGGATCATTCTTGCGAGCTCACGTGTTGTGAGAACTGCGTCTACATCAGGAAGACCGTTTGTCTTGAGCTGCTCTCTTTCCTTCTCAAACTTCTTAGCAACGCAAGGCATGATGGATACAACGAAGATATCCTTAGGATCGATGCCCTTCTCCTGTGCCCAGTAAGACTTGATTACTGCGCCCTGCATCTCGTGAGGAGACTTGCAGGAAGAAAGGTGAGGGAGAAGATCGCCGTAGTTGTACTCAGCGTAGTTGATCCATCCGGGTGAGCAGGATGTGATCATAGGGAGAACGCCGCCGTTCTTGAGACGTCCTAAGAGCTCTGTGCCCTCTTCCATGATCGTAAGGTCTGCACCGAAGTTAACGTCATAAACTCTCTCGAAGCCGAGTCTTCTCAAAGCTGCGATCATCTTGCCTGTGCAAGGTGTTCCGACAGGATTGTCGAACTCTTCGCCGATAGCTGCACGAACTGCAGGAGCTGCCTGAACGATAACGTGCTTGCCTGCCTTGAAAGCTGCGTCTACCTTGTCGATCTCGGAGTGTTCCATCAAAGCGCCTGTAGGGCATACATTGACACACTGACCGCACTGGATACAAGGTGAATCAGCAAAGCTTCTGTTCTCGGCAGGTGATACGAATGTTGCGAAGCCACGGTTCTCGAATCCTAAGATTCCCATGCCGTGAGCATTGGAGCAGCGAGCGATACAACGGCCGCAGAGGATACACTTGGATGTATCACGGATAAGTCCGGGAGCAAGTGTATCGATGTGTGTCTCAGAGTGAACACCCTGGAAAGCATCTTCTCTTGCGCCTGTGATCTGAGCTACGCGGAGGAGCTCGCACTGGCCGTTCTTGTCGCACTGCTGGCAGTTCTTATTGTGATTGGAGAGCATAAGCTCTACAGATCTTCTACGAGCCTGTACAGCTGCAGGTGAAGAGATCTTGATCTCCATGCCTTCAGATACAGGATATACGCAGGATGCAACGAGTCCTCTGGCGCCTGTAGCCTCTACGAGACATACACGGCATGAACCCTGATTGCACTCTCCATGGTTAAATGCACAAAGTGAAGGAATCTCATAGCCACAAGCCTTAGCAGCTTCCAGAATGGTGAGGCCGGCTTCAACCTGATAGGGCTGACCTTCAATTTTAATATTGACTAAACTCATTCTTTTGCCTCCTGATTAAACCTTCGAAATTGCGTTGAACTTACATGTGCTGATGCACGCACCGCACTTAACGCACTTATCAGCGTCAATTGCCATGGATGCAAGCTTATGTCCGGGAGCAACATACTCTGTACGTGTGATGCAGCTTGCAGGACATCCCTTAGCGCACATACCGCAGCCGATACACTTCTCAGCATCGATCTTGTACTGCATAAGGTTCTTACATACGTGAGCAGGGCACTTCTTGTCAACGATGTGAGCAAGATACTCGTCACGGAAGTGAGCAAGAGTAGAGTTAACAGGGTTGGATGCTGTCTGGCCCAAAGCGCAGAGGGAGTTAGCCTTGATCGTCTGGCTCAGTTCTTCGAGCTCGTCAAGATCCTTCATTGTGCCCTTACCCTCAGTGATTCTTGTGAGGATCTCGAGCATTCTCTTTGTACCGATACGGCAAGGTGTGCACTTACCGCAGGACTCGTCGCAGATAAATTCCATATAGAACTTAGCAACGTCAACCATGCAGTTGTCTTCGTCCATTACGATAGCACCGCCGGAACCCATCATGGATCCCTTAGCTACGAGGTTATCGAAATCGATAGGCTCGTCGAGGTATTCCTCTGTCAAGCATCCGCCTGAAGGTCCACCTGTCTGGATAGCCTTGAACTTCTTACCATCCGGGATACCGCCGCCGATATCATAGATGAGTTCTCTGAGTGTTGTACCCATAGGTACTTCTACGAGACCAACGTTATTAACTTTTCCGCCCAAAGCGAATACCTTAGTACCCTTGGACTTCTCTGTACCAACTGATGCGAACTTCTCAGCGCCTTCTCTGAGGATGTAAGGAACGCAAGCAAGTGTCTCTACGTTGTTAACGCAAGTCGGCTTGCCCCAGAGACCCTTAACAGCCGGGAACGGCGGCCTCGGACGAGGCATACCACGCTTACCTTCGATGGAGTTAAGGAGAGCTGTCTCCTCACCGCAAACGAATGCGCCTGCACCAAGTCTGATCTGGCAGTCGAAGCTGAAGTCTGAACCAAGGATGTTCTTTCCAAGGAGACCTTCTGCTCTAGCCTGCTCGATAGCGATCTTAAGTCTCTTAACAGCGATCGGGTACTCAGCACGTACATAGAAGTAACCTTCTGATGCGCCGAAAGCGTAACCGGCGATCATCATACCTTCGATAACTCCAAGAGGGTTACCTTCGAGGATTGAACGATCCATGAATGCACCCGGGTCGCCCTCGTCGCCGTTACATACAACGTACTTCTGATCAGCTTCAACGTTCAAAGCGAACTGCCACTTTCTGCCTGTGGGGAATCCGCCGCCGCCACGGCCACGAAGTCCGGAAGCCAAAACTTCATCGATAACTTCCTGCTGTGTCATTGTGAGAGCTCTCTTAATTCCCTGGAAAGCGCCCATGCCGATAGCTTCGTTGATGTCTTCAGGATTGATAACGCCGCAGCAGTTGAGAGCTACACGTCTCTGCTTCTTGTAGAAGAGGATATCATCCTGCTTTGTAACCTTCTCGCCTGTCTTAGGATCAACATAAAGAAGACGCTCAACGATCTCGCCGCCAATAAGGTCTTTCTCGACGATCTCGTCAACGTCTTCGATCTTTACCATCTTATAAAGAGTATCCTCAGGATAGATCTTAACGAAAGGTCCCTGTGAACAGAAACCGAAACAGCCTACCTGGTTAACGGTAGCCTTGTCCTCAATTCCCTTCTCCTTGAGAAGAGCGTTAAATCTTTCCATGATCTCTGTGGAGTGTGCAGAAAGACATCCTGTACCACCGCAGAGTACGATGTGACGCTTGCCGTCACCGCCCTTGATCTTGTCGTCAAGGCTCTTGGAGAGAGCTTCAAATCTCTCATTAAGGTCAGTAACAGAACTTATCATGCCTTAGCTGCCTCCTCTTTTAATTCTTTAATAATTAAGGGAACCTGGTCTACCTTTACCTTAGGGTAAACCTTACCGTTGATGCTTACTGCGGGTGCGATACCGCAAGCGCCGATGCAGCGGAGAGCGTCCAAAGTGAAAAGACCGTCCTCTGTTGTCTCACCGGGCTTGATGCCTAAGAGCTCCTGGAACTTGTCGATAACGTTCTGAGCGCCCTTAACGTAGCAAGCTGTACCAAGGCAGCAGCCTACAACGTACTTTCCCTTCGGAGTAAGAGAAAAGAATGAGTAGAATGTAACAACTCCATAGATCTCTGCTACCGAAATACCTGTCTTCTTGGAAACTAATTCCTGAACTTCGAGCGGAATGTATCCGTACTCATTCTGAATGTCACTCAGGATCATCATTAAGGGAGTCTTATCGTTTACGTGACGATCACAGATCTCCGAAATCTGAGCGACAGCAGCTTCTTGTAATTTTGCCATAAAAACCTCCTGCCTCTTTTGGGAATATTCCAACTTGTCAATTTTACTTTGCAAGGTGGCGGTTAGTCCATACTAACCGCCACCCATTATCAACGTTTTATGTATCAAAAGTGTAAAATCCTTAACGCTTTTGAATAACCTTACTCTTCCTCAACATTGCTTGATGCGATTACCTTCTCAGCAACTTCCGGAGGAGCAGCCTCATAACGGACGTGAGACATAGCGAACCAGCCTCTGCCCTGAGTCATGGACTTAAGGTCAGTAGCATACTCAAGCATCTCAGCCGTAGGAACTTCTGCATTTACAACAGAGCCGAGCTCGTCTGCGTCGATACCCATGATGCGGCCGCGTCTCTTATTGAGGTCGCCCATGATATCACCCTGCTTATCCTCAGGAATATGAACCTCTACCTTGGAGATGGGTTCGAGGAGTACAGGATTAGCTGCAGCCATGCCTGCCTTGAATGCGAGGTTAGCGGCAATCTTGAATGCCATTTCCGAAGAGTCTACGTCGTGGTAAGAACCGTCAACCAGTGTAGCCTTGAGGTTAACTACTGGATAGCCTGCGAGGATACCCTTCTTAACGGATTCCTGTAATCCCTTCTCAACTGCAGGGAAGAAGTTCTTCGGTACGGCACCGCCGAATACCTTCTCTTCGAATACGAGATCTTCAGTCTCAGCGTTGGGTTCGAATTCGATCCAGACATCACCATACTGGCCGTGACCACCGGACTGCTTCTTGTGCTTACCCTGAACCTTAACCTTCTTGCGGATAGCTTCACGGTAAGGAACCTTGGGCTCGCCTAATTCACAATCAACATTGTATTTATTCTTGAGCTGGCTTACGAGAACCTTGAGCTGCATGTCACCGATACCGGAAAGTACCATCTGCTTTGTCTCAGGGTTTGTCTCGACTGTGAAGCAATGGTCTTCGTCAGCGAGCTTTGTAAGACCGGAGATGATCTTGTCTTCGTCGCCCTTCTTTTTAGGAATGATCGACTTGGAAAGACAAGGCTGAGGGAACTTGATCTTAGGCATCTCGAGGATACGGGCGCGGTCACAGATAGTATCGTTTGTATCCGTGTTGGAAAGCTTGGAAGCTGCACCGATATCGCCGGCAGTGATGCAGTCTGTGGAGATCTGTTCCTTACCCTTAAGGAAGAACAGGCCGCCGATTCTCTCATCCTTACCCTTAGTTGCATTATAAACAGTGGAGTTAGCGCGGAGAGTACCTGCGTTAACCTTGAAGATACTGATCTTACCGACGAACGGGTCAGAAATCGTCTTGAAGCAGAATGCTGCGAGAGGATCGTCAATAGAGCAGCTTACCATCTGTGTGCTGCCGTCAGGAAGTGTAGCTTCAAGAGCGGGCTTCTTGCCTGCCGGAGGTGTATCCTTGGAGATGCAGTTCAGGAGGAAGTCAACGCCCCAGTTCATGTAAGCGGAACCGCAGTAGATCGGGTGGAGCTTACCTTCACGGAAGCCTGCATGTACGCCGTGACGGAACTCGTCTTCAGTGAACTTCTCGCCTGCGAAGAACTTCTCCATCAATTCGTCGTCTGCTTCTGCAACTACCTCATTAACCTTCTCCTGGAGCTCGTCAACTCTTGCGTTGTACTCTTCAGGAAGAGGATATTCAACAAACTTGCCTGTAGCCTTATCTATAGAGAAAGCCTTGCGGTTCATAACGTCAACGATACCGGTCATCTTGCCGTCTTCCATGATAGGGAATGAAAGCGGGATAACAGAAGGGCCGTAACGCTCCATCATACGGGCTGCAACAGCCTCAAAATCCGCATTGGGCTCGTCCATTCTGTTCATAAAGAACAGGAACGGAACTTTCTTACCATTCAAAAGTCTGATTGCCTTCTCGGAACCGACGGATGTGCCGCCCTTAGCCGAGATCATGATAACACCGGAATCTGCGATCCTTATTCCGCTCATCTCTTCGCCTAAGAAGTCGAAGTCACCTGGAGTGTCGATGATATTGATCTTGCTTCCCTTGTATTCGCAGCAGGCAACGGAAAGGCCTACTGACATCTGTCTCTTGATCTCCTCAGGATCATAGTCAAGCGTAGTATTTCCGTCAGTGATGCGGCCTTGACGATTAATTGCTTTGGTGTAATAGAGAATAGCCTCAGCTAAGGTCGTCTTGCCGGAACCTACGTGGCCGAACAACGCTATGTTGCGAATCTTATCTGCGGAATAATTTTCCATCAGTCTTGTCCTCCTTCGAAGTCAAAAATAAATACTTTCCTATTATATAAGATTCGATATGCCAATTCCACAAAAAATATGTGGCAACTAATAGTTTTTTTGTGCATAGTTTTGACGACCTACACAAATCATTTTTAGAATTGGCGGCCGGCCTTCTTTTCCATGCTTACCGGATTGCCGCCAAAGTTGCGAAAAACGTTCTTCCGGCGGCATTCTTCATTTCAAGGGTTAATAAAAGAGGCTGCCCGCAGGGACAGCCTCTCGTAATAACAAATGCAAATAAGCGTTATACCTTCGGTTTGCCGAAGATAAGTACAAGTCTGTCTTCCTTCTGTGCGAAAGGACTTCCGGAAAGCGAGGAAAGACTTGCATCTGATCCACCGCCCATCTGGGAGATGAGCTTACCGCCGTCATCGTCTACAACGTGGATCAATGTCCAGCCTTCGGATGACTTCTTCTTAAGGAGCTTTGTGAGAGCTTCAACGTTGACTTCAGAAGACTTGTTGTGCTCGACTACTTCTACGGAATAATCCATAGGTGTGCCGGCACCGCCGCCGCCTGATCTGACTCTCTTTTCCAATTCTGTAACTGCTGCGTCGAGTGATGCAAGCTTCTTCTCAAGCTCAGCCTTCTCCATCTCTTTCTCCTTAACCTGTTCTTTTAATTCTTCGATCTGATCGAGCATCTTGCCCTTCTCGCTCTCGCTTAAGGCAGCCTGCTTGAGGAATACCGACTGCTTCTCGGCATTGAGAACGATCTCCTGGGCTGCAGCTTCTGCAAGAACAGTGGCGTTCTTGGAATCTGCGATGATATCCTTGGCTTCCTTAAGTTCGGCCTGGAGGCCCTTGATCTGGCTCTGGATCTCTTCAGACTCTTTGCGGTACTCGGAATATTCCTTTTCTGCCTGAGCCTTCTTGTCTTCAGCCTCTTCGAGTTCTTTTCTGGAAGCTTCCATTGTCTCGTCGAGGTCTCTGCGCTGCTGGGCAACTTCCTTTTCAAAGGTTGCAATCTCAGTATTGAGCTGGTCTCTTCTGGTCATGGCAGCCTCTGCTTCGACCATTACGGCCTTAGCCTTCTCTGTCATGTCGTCGAGCTCTGCCTGAGCCTGCTTGTTGCGCTCTTCAAGGTGAGCAATGATCTTATCTCTCTCAGCCTGTGCTTCAGCGATAAGCTTTTCCTTCTCCGCGTTGGCAATATCTCTGTCGCGCTCAGCATCCTGCTTCATCTTGAGGACTTCGGCAGCCTGCTTTTCTGCGATCTTCTTATTCTCTTCGGCGATCCTGATCTTCTCTTTCTCAAAATCCTCACCGAGCTTAACGATCTTAGCCTCTGCAGCCTTGATCTCTTTCTCTTTATCGGCCTTGATCTTGTCAGCGTTATCCATCATTGCCTGGATTT
>Ga0310695_10001123_pt1 | contig 65021 bp, 52 predicted proteins | sample RumenRJG_04DNA_FD_203882 | JGI IMG/M metagenome (GOLD analysis project Ga0310695, IMG submission 203882) | Bovine rumen microbial communities from Lethbridge, Alberta, Canada - RJG_04 (v2) (version 2) | ecosystem: Host-associated > Mammals > Digestive system > Stomach > Rumen | place: Canada... | reverse complement strand
AAAATCAAAGTTATTTTTCGGATATACAAACACAAAAGGTTTTTTTCCTTCTTCATAGAGGTAAAAATTTGTGTTTCTCAATATTGAAACGGGCTGAGGAAAAGTACCTTCAAATTCATCATCAAAAATCTGATAAATAGTGCTTATTGTCAGTCGAAAATCTTTCTTTTCCATTCCTGCAGGGTTTTCAGTCAGGTTCTGAAAAAGATGTTCTATATCGTTTTTTCTAAATGAATATGTATGATTTTCAGGCGACTCTTCGGAATACGGCTCGTCATCCCAAAGTCCGTCTTCTTCATCTTCTTCGTCATAATTGTCATATAATAAAATATCGTCTTTTAAATCCATTTCCACCTCAAAAGAATATTATATCAGATTTTTCAAAAATTTCTTAAATTTTCAAAAAAACTTGAAATTATTTTTACATTTAAAATTGCAAGTGTACAAAAAATGAATTAAAATTTTATTATGGATAATTCAATCGAAGAACAATTAAAACTTTTGCCTGATAAACCGGGTTCGTATCAATATTTTGACAAAGACGGAAATATTATCTACATCGGAAAAGCAAAAAATTTAAAAAAAAGAGTTTCATCATACTTTCACAAAAAAATTGATTCAAAAAAATTACAGGTTCTTGTTCCTCAAATAGCAAAAATCGAATTTATCATTACGAATACAGAAACAGAGGCTTTAATTTTAGAGGCAAATCTTATAAAAAAGCATAAACCCAAGTACAATGTTCTCTTAAAAGACGATAAAAAGTATCCTTATTTTTTAATTACGGAAGAAGAATATCCGAGAATACTTATTGTCAGAAAACACAATATTAACAGCGAAAAAGGGAAATATTTCGGCCCATATACGGACGGTCGAGCTATGTATTCAACTCTTGAACTTTTAAAGAAATTATTTCCTTTAAAACAATGCAAATCACCGAAATTTAAAAACAGACCTTGTATTTATTACGATTTAGGAAAATGTTCTGCACCTTGCCAAAAATTAATTTCACCCGAAGAATACAAAAAAATCATCAACAATGTAGAACTTTTTCTATCGGGAAACAGACTTCTTCTCGTAGAAGAATTAAAAAAAGAAATGCAAAAATATGCCTCAAAAAACGAGTTTGAAAAAGCGGCAAGATATAGAGATTCGTATTTTGATGTAAAAAAGACAATTGAAACTCAAAAAGTTGTATATGAAAACACCAAAATCAACCGAGATGTTATTTCTGTCACCAACAGCGGAGGTATTTGCGCCGTTTCGCTTTTGTTAATCAGAAACGGCAGACTAACCGATAAAAAGGATTTTGAACTTACCACGGATAAATTCAATACGGAAGAAGATATTTCATACGCATTTTTGGGAGAATATTATTCAATAACAAAAGATATTCCTAAAGAAATTCTTATTCCGACAAAAAACAGCCAACTATCCGCAATAAAGAACTGGCTTTCCGAAATAAAAGGCTCTCCTGTCAAAATAATAACAGACGTATCAGACTCAAATAAAGACATTATGGAACTTGCAAAAAAGAATTCCGATTTTTATCACGAAAAACTTAAACTTTCAAAAATGAAACAAATATCGGAAGATTATAACAAAGTAGGTGCTTATATAGCGGAAAAATTATCTCTTCCTCAATTTCCCCATAGAGTTGAATGTTACGATATTTCCCATATTCAGGGGACAAATACCGTTGCATCAATGGTTGTTTTCATAAACGGACTGCCCGCAAAATCGGAGTACAGAAAATTTAAAATTAAATCTGCCGAAGGTAAACCTGACGACTTTAAATCAATGAAAGAAGTATTAACAAGACGACTAAACAGACTTGATGATAAAAATTATCCGGATTTAATTATTATTGATGGCGGTAAAGGTCAACTTTCAAGCGTAATGACTATAATAGAAGAATTAGGAATTAAAGATTTGAATGTCGTTTCGCTTGCAAAAAGAGAAGAAGAAATTTTCATTCCTAAACAAAGTAAGCCCGTAATTTTTCCAAAAAATTCCGAACAACTTTATTTTTTCCAGCGGATAAGAGATGAAGCACACAGATTTGCAATAACATACCACAGAAAATTGCGTGAAAAATCAGGACTTGAATCAGTTTTGGATAATATAAAAGGTTTGTCTGAAAAAAGTAAAAAAATCATAAGGAAAAACTTTAGTGACGTAAAAAAATTGTCTCAATTAACTCTGCCTGAAATTGCGCTCTTAATTCCGCCTTCTCAAGCGGAAAGAGTATATAAAACATTTAGAGATAAAAGTGACGGAATAATTGACAATGAGGTTATTGCAAAGTAATATGATTTAAGAGGAATTTATGAAAAAGAACAAACTCGAAAACCCTCAAATAGTTACTATTGATATCACCGACAGATGTCAGATGAGATGTAAAACCTGCTCAAAATGGCAAGTTCCTGCCGAAGTCAAAGACAAAGAACTTACAACCGATCAATGGAAGGCTGTTTTTGAAAAATTAAGAGAATGGCTCCCTAACGGCTATTGGATTTGTTTTTCCGGGGGAGAACCTTTCTTGCGTCCCGATATGTTAGAACTTGTAGATTTTGCTACATCTTTGGGCTTTAGAGTTTCGACAATGAGCAACGGATATTCTCTGATGAATCACGTTGATGAAATAATTAACAGTAAACTTGAAAGTATAAACATATCTTTAAATTCAATTGTTGATAAAAGTATTCACGATAACTCAAGAGGAAGAGAAGAAAGTGCTCAAAAAATATTTGATGTTATTTGGAAAATAATGCACGACAAAAAAGGAAGAAACGATAATTTAAGCATTAATATTGCAACGATTATGTTACCCGAAAACCTTGATGAAATTATTCCTCTTGTTGAATACGCAACAAAAAATAAAATGAAACACATTATGTTTCAACTAATAGAAGATGAAGACTCTTTCCACGCTTATGCGGAAAGAGCAGGACTTGATACAACAAATTATAAAATCCCGAAAGAATACAAAGATAAAGTAAAATCTATGGAAGAAAAAGCAACCAAAATAATAAATCACCTGATTGATATGAAAAGAGCAGGTCATAGAATTGCAAATACTTATGAACAATTAGAGGCATATAAATACTTTTTCAATAATCCCGAAGGCATTGTAAATAAAATACAATGTGATGTAGGCTCAACAAATTTTGCAGTTGATCCATACGGCGATGTAAGATTGTGCTTTAATATGAACCCAATCGGCTCAATTTTGGAAAAATCTCCCGAAGAACTTTGGACGGGAAAAGAAGCGGAAGAATGCAGAAAAGCTGTAAGACAATGTAAAATGTGCTGCAGACTAATTAACTGTAACTTTAAAGCAAATTTTGTAAATTTTAACAAACCGTTTTTGATTCGTGTAAAAAATAAAATTAAAAAACTTATAACAGGAAGTTACTAATTACAATTTCTCTATGAGATTTATTATTTCGGATATTTCAGAGGATAAATCCGAAGTATTTGATATGTTTTCTTTTACAGATTTTGCGAGATGAACTTTTCTGAATTCTCCAAGTCCTCTTGATTTCCATAATTGTTCTAGAGCATAACAAGTTCCGTTTTCTGATGATAACTCTTCCATCAAGGCAGGATTTACGTCGTAATTCATATAGTCAAAAGATTTTTTGATTAATTGTTTCGGAAGAATATCTTCAAATTCCCCTGATTTTATAAGATATGCTTTATCGGATTTTCTCAAAACCGAAACAACATCGTTATAAACAGGCTCTGCATCATTATCGAGAAGTACAAAAATAGGAATTGCAAGAATATATTTTAATTCCGCATATAAACTTAAAACTTTACTTTTTCCGCCCGTTGAGAGAACAAAAATTCCGTTATCATCAAAATTGTAATTCATAACATTTGCAAACACAGGCAAAAGTGTTTCTTCCGTAATCCCTTCAGTCAAAATTAATTTTGAGACCGGAAAAAGGGTGTGATATTTTTTTCTTAAAAAAGTCAGTTGTTCTTTATCAAACGGTAAATTTGTGAAATTTTTATTCAGAATATTAATAAAATCTAAGTTTTTTGCTTCAATATAGTTTAAAAAATCCGCACCTTCAATGACCGACTGAATGTTTAAATCAGCATTCATGAGAGAAAGTGTATAATCATCCGTTATCGTGTAATACAAATTATCCAAATCTTTTAAAGAAAACTTATTCGGGGCATATTCATAAAGATTTAAAATAGAGTCATTCCATATTTTTTCAACAACAGAAGCAATTGAAGACGATGTCATTTCGTCAAGTTTATGCTTTGAAAGAGAAGGAGAAGTGATGTGTTTTAAAATAACATCGTAGAAAACCCTTCTGTATTTAATTTCAGGGTTTTTAAACCTTGTCAGCCTGTCAAATGAAACCAAAATATCGGCTTCTGACATATATTTAAATTTTATATCCGAGATTTCCGTCATAAAAATAAAAAAAGGTACACGCCTTTGTACTGCGTGTACCTTGCAAATCTAAAAATTATACATGAAGAATTTCTCTTCTTGAGATTCTTCCTGTTGATTCAACGAGTGATTTAACAGTTGCTATCATAGATATGATATTTTCACATCTGTTAACTGCTGAACCTACACCGATAGCTGATGCACCTGCTGCAAATGCCATAGGCGCAGTTTTTACTGAAATACCGCTTGCTGTCATAACAGGGATTTCAATGTTTGAAGATAATTCCATTGTGTTTGCGATTGAAACTTGAGCAGTTTCTAACAAACCTAACGCACCTGTTTTTTGGGTATCAACTGTTGCTGAACCTTCTGTTTGAATTAAGTTGATGTTCATATTTTCAAGTTTGTGAGCAAGTTCGATTTGTTCTGCAACTGAAATGTGTCCCGGAATTGTAACTGAGAAGAATACGTCTTTTCCGTTTAACAATCTTTGTGTTTCAACAACGAGGTTTAATACGTCGTGAGATGAGAATCTTCTTCCTTCTCTGTAAAGTGCATCGAAGTTTCCGAGTTCAATTGCATCTGCACCCCATTCTGCTGCTGTTGCTAATTCTTGAGGAACAACTGATGAAACGAAAATTGCAATGTTGGAAGACATTGTCATTTCTCTTGTCATATCAAATATTTCTTTATTAAAGCAGATATCAACAGCGTGTGCACCGCCTTGAATTGCTGAAGATACTACGTTTCTTACATTTTCAATGTTGAAATTATTAATACCCGCAATGATTTTTACTGCTCTTTTTTCGCTTAATGCTTCTTTAAAATTCATAATTTTGTTCATAATTTTCTCCTTTTTGCAATCTGATTATATCACTTCAAGAAAAAAGTAAATACTAATCAAATAAAGCCTTCATTTCAAGTATTGCAGCTTCCAGCCCGACAGATTTTGTTCTCGAGGCAATTGATTCGGAAATATTTAATTCGTGAACATTTGGGATTTCGCATATCCTTTTCACGTTTTCATAATTTAAGCCATGCCCGATATTTACCGTCAAATTTAATGTTTGAGCAAATTCTGCTGCCTTTTTCAGTTTTTGGAACTCTGTTTCTTCACTTTCGGTTCCAAAATGTTTTGAATAATCAGAAGCCACAAGTTCAACAACTTTCACCCCTGTATTTGCGGCTGCTTCAATCTGCTCAAATTCAGGTGCAATTGACAAAATTGGACTAATTCCCGAAATAAAAAGCGGCCCGACAAAAGAAATCATTTTTGCTAATTGTCCCGCAACATTAAGTCCTGTCATTTTTTCGGAAGTTATATAACAGGCATGCGGCTTTGTGTTGATGACAAATTGTTGCATTTCTTTTGTCATCGGTATTTCTAAATTAACACCGTCATAACTGATTTTTGAGGAATCATTAGTAACGTTAGATTGATTTACCAAAGAAATAATACAGTTTGCAGAAGCCTTTTTTATAGAAATAATAGTATTATTTAATTTGTCATGTTCAAAATCATCACTAAAAAAGTTTTCGGTAAAAAAATCTCGGGTATTTACACTCAATAACATTACATTCTCCTTGTACTCCCTTATTATACAATAATTTAAGGCATACAAAAAATTTTTTTAAAAAGGTATTTACAAGTTAAAGTATTTGTAGTTATAATATATACACAGAGCATTCCTCGGTAGCTCAATGGCAGAGCATTCGGCTGTTAACCGAAGGGTTGTAGGTTCGAGTCCCACCCGAGGAGTTCTTTTTAAGAGTCTTTGAGGACTCTTTTTTAGTAAATACAGGGGCGGTTGGCGCAGTTGGTAGCGCATCACATCGACATTGTGGGGGTCGTTGGTTCGAGTCCAATACCGCCCATATAAAAGACGATAACATTTGTTAGCGTCTTTTTTATTGTGTATGGGTTTTAATGGGACATTTGAAAAAATATTTTTCTGCCGGCTTTCGGCTTTACGTTTGAATTACATCCCCTTCCGAGTGGTTGACTGAAACCACTCCAAAAGTCACTTTTTCGTCCTGTATTTGGCCTCAAAATTCCGCTATAAATCCGCCAAAATCGCTATAACTTAAATATATAGCCATGTTTACCAATGACACTTTCCGGACAAAAAGTCCGTTTTGAAACTCCCCACCCCCAAACTCGGAAGCTAGTCGGAAGTTCAAATAGTATTTATATTTTGGTGAATTTCGCTTAGTTAATATATAATTTAAAATCTTATATAATTAGACAAATGTCTAATATTCAGTCAATTATTATTGATATATAATAGTACAAATTTGAATTAATTATAATGGAGAAGTAATGAAAACAGCTAATTTAAGAAGTATAATTGAGATTTATAATAAATCAGATGGCAATAAACTTAGCCACTCATATATGAAGTATCTTGGAACAGATGTAAAAGATATTGATTTACAGTCATTAAAGAGCCTTTTACATACATTGCACGAGCTTGATAAAAGTTTATATATCAAAGACTTAAATTGCTTTTATATGGGTTACAAAATTCCACAAATTGGAAAAGAGTTCGACTTATTGAGGTTAACAGATTCTACTATTTTAAATATTGAATATAAAAGTCAAACTACACAAAAAGTACACAAACAATTGTTACAAAATCAATATTATTTAAAGTTTCTAGGTTTATCAATTTATTCTTTTTCATATATTGAAAATGAAAATAAATTATATAAACTTGATGATCAAAATAATCTTATTGAGGCAAGTTTTGATGAATTAATATATATTATAAAATCACAAGGCTTTAGCCAAACTTTTTATACTGAAGATTTAAATGAAAAATTTAACCCATCAAATTATTTAATCTCACCTTTTTCAAAAACAGAAGAATTTATTAATAATGAATATTTCCTTACACAAAGGCAAGAAGAGTTAGAAAAAAATATTTATACAGATGTTGAACAAGGTATAAATTACATTATTTTATCTGGTGATGCAGGAAGTGGAAAAACTTTACTTACTTACCATATAGCAAAAAAATATATTAATGATGGTAAAAATGTTGGATTAATACATTGTGCAAAATTGAATTTTGGCCATATTAAGTTAAAAAATTATTATCACTGGAATATAGAGGCAATCAAAGACTGGAAATATCTTTTTCAAACCAATTTCCCTGAAATTTTAATAATCGACGAATTTCAACGGATTAATAAACAACAATTTCTTGACATAGTACAAAAATATATAAAACCAAATAACATAACTTTAATATTAAGTGGTGACGGTAAACAAATATTTAGAAAACATGAAGGCGAAATTTTTGAACAGTTCGAAAATAGTGAATACAGAAATGTAAAAAAATATAGACTTAATACAAAGATTCGAACTAATGAAAAATTGGCAAATTTTATAAGAATCATGCTTTCACTAGACAAAAAAAATTCATTACAAGTTAACAATGAAAACATTGATATTGTGTATTTTAATACAGTAGAAGAGGCTAATAGTTATATAGAAGCTAAAAAAGATAACTACAAATATATTTCATATACTCCAAGTTTATACAATAACAATAAATATGCAGATTTAGCAAAATATAACCCCAACAATATTGGTAATGCGCATGAAGTTATCGGACAAGAATTTGAAAATGTGATTGTAATATTAGGAGAACAATTTTATTATGAAGGCAATAAACTTAGAGACAGGGCATTAGAAGGAATTCCATATGCTACAGGTAAAATGTTCTTTCAACAGATTACAAGAGCAATAAATAAGCTAGAAGTTGTTGTAGTAAACAATTTTGAAGTTTTTAATAAACTTATTGAGATATTTGATTAATTAAATATTCAAACAAATTCCCATACCTCCAAATATGCTCCGCCACATGCTGTGCAAGGTTTTGTTTCATTTGAGAGTGATTTATTGATCGGCGGAGGTGGGAATAGAGAACTTTTATCCGCAAAGATTCTTCTTTTGTGTGCGGTAGCTTCTTTCGTTTTGTTTTTAGCGGTTTATCGACTACAAAAAGTTCGCCGTCATAAAGATAAAAATAAACAGGTATATCGTAAAACCTTCGCATCTTGGCAGTTTTCGGCTTTTGTTCATAGTGCGTTTTAAGGGCGTTCAACTGCCGTTCATAAATCATCTGCCGAAAATGTTTATAAAAATTCTGCATTGTCGCATCCCCGATATCCAAAAGAAAACTCGCCTGTTTCGACTTCACCCCGGCACAAAAACACTTCGTTATCATCTCAATTTTTTCCTGTGAATGAAACTTAAAGCAAAACGGCAGAGGTAAATTTTGCTCGGCTTTGTATGAATATATTCCGCCAACCAAATTCAACTGTCTGTCCTTAACAAGTTCTTGTAAAACATCTTCTATCCCTACGCCCATAATCGATTCGATATCTTCGAGTCTGAATGTTTCAAGTCTTTTCGCAAGTTTCAAAATTTTATCTTTCATTCAAAATTCCCTCCAAAACCGGCAGCGTAATCGTTTTCAAATTGTTCATCTCGGCAATGTTTTCGACCTTATTTAAAAATTTCACAATCTGCCTGAACTGATTAAATTTTGCACAAACAAGTTCAAGCGCATCAGGCTCAAACTCAGCATCAGAAATCTCTGTCACGATTTTTGCCACATCATCTTTATTAAATGTTTCAAACTTCAACACACCCAAAAGTCTGTCATAAATGTGCTTGTGTCGTTTGAGTTTTGCTTCCGCAAGGCTCATTCCGACAAGCACAACGGGAATCCCGATTTTGTCGTGCAAATCCCGCACAATCTCAATCGCAGACGAGTTATTTAAAAGAAAATCCACCTCATCCACCACCAAAACCTTTGGCCGCTCGCGCAGTTTATCCTCAATCTGCTTGAATAAAAGCGAAGTCAGGTATGTCGGCACGTCATCAAGCTCCTCGACAATCTCGGTCAAAAGCCAACGTGCAGACATTTTGTGGTTGCACCGCACATAAATCGCATCGTTATTCGTAACCCACCACATAATCGTTTGCGACTTCCCGAGCCCAAAATCGCCATAAACAAGTGCCATCTTGGGCAGATTCGCGGGCGCATTTTTTAGCGTATCCATCAAATCCACAAATCGTTTTACATTCTGCGTTACAACAAATTTATGTTTCATATAGACCTCGATATTCCTCACTTTGCTTGTATTCAGCAAACCACGCCCTGTCATCTTCACAGGTGCAGCCGTTTTTCATCAGCCATTCAAACTTTTCATACTTATTCAAAAACACAGGTGCACTCATCTGTACTTCTCTAGGTGTCGGCTTTTTCATTTTTACCGGTTTAACTTCGATTACCTCTTGAACATCTTCTTCAATATCCTGTTCAATAAATTTCAAATCCACATTCGGCAAGAATTTCTGTAACTCTTTAATCGTCTTATTTTTAAGCCGTTTTTGTTTTTGAATTTTCTGTTTCAAATCCTCAACATCTTTGATATCGCCAAGATGATAAGCCATAGGATGAGCCTTTGTTACACGTTTTGCGGTACACAAAAACTGATTTTTGACTGTGTAAACTTTAATCTCGGATAAATCAAAAAGCGAGTAGCGAGTCATAACCTGAGTTTTGAGCCCATACAATTTATCAGAGTAATAAAATGTGCCGAGGAACCTAATACCGTTTTGATAAATCGTCTTGATGTCAGCCGTCATCATTAAATCGTCAAGCCGAGCCCTATCAATTTTGATTTTCGCTCTGTTTTCAAAAACTTGTGCAATTGTTCGCGTTTTATCATTTGGGCAAAATTGAGCGTTTTTAAATTCAAGCCATTTATCGACAAGCATTTTAACCTCATCAATCGTCGGGTAATAATTCGGCTTAAAATATTGCTTGTGGAATTTTTCATTTCGCTTGAAATACGCAGGTTTATTTTCAATATTTGAACCCGAATAAGTCGGCAAAAGCTTTTCAAAACTTTCCTGAAATTCTTTGAAAAACCGCTCAATAACTTTGGCTCTTGCATTATACGGACGAGCAAAAACCGTCTTAATCCCTAGTTTTGCATAAATCCCTTCAAACCCTGTTTCTTTAAAATCCGTGTTCACAAAATACTTCGCCTTAAATGCTCTACCGTTATCCTGATAAACGATTTTGGGGATATTTTGTAAGTTGATTATTGCGTTACGCAGAGCGGATGCGATGCTTTGAGTGTTTTCTTCGAGCATAATCTCGTACCCGACAAGTGCCGTCGATTTCCAATCCAAAAAACCGATTAAAGTTGCTCGTGTGGGTTTGCCGGTAAACGGATTCTGCACCAGAAACGATAGCTTGTGCCCGTCTGCCACAAGCACATCCCCTACTTCAAGTTTTGAAATGTCGCGCAAAATATATGGTTCAACATTGTCTTTTAATGCCTTTTCGCCATCCCGTGCCAATGTCCAAATGTCATAATGATTATCCCTAAACCAATTCGCATAACGGCGGAATGTCACATCCTGCACATTTATAGGCCCCTCTTTTGATAAAATGTGCTTGGTTATCGAAATAGCTTTGCCGACACAAAACTTGTTCGGGTGCAGCAGAATTTTCAAAAACACCTGTTTTTCGTAATCGGTCAAAGACGTGCGAAACTCTGTCGCATACTCATATTTTGGCAGAAACAAATGATAATCCGTAGTATTTCCGAGCTTGCGTTTCCAACGCTCAACCGAGCCGATTGAAGTTTTGCCGAGCACCTTAAAAATATGCGGATACAACATACCGGTATTGTAGCTTTCAATAAACTCAACTCCGGCACGGGTTTTACCCTCAGGATGATGCTTTCTGTATTTTTGCCACTCGCGGAGCAAATCCAAACGCGCCAAAGCAATTTCATTAACTTTAGTCGGAAGATTTTTGACAGGTAAAATAGGTATTAACGCGGTCGAATCAGACGTTATTTGTGTCTTTTGCTCAAAATATTTTTCCTGTAAATCCAACTCAATACTTGATAAGAGGATTTCAAAACTTTTTCCGCCTCTGACAATTATTTCGCGGGTGACATATTTATCACGTGACATCCGAATCGCCCGAGTGCTAACGCCTTTGAGGTTTGCTAATTCTTGAATCGATATGTATTTATCTTTATTCATCGTACTCACATTCATCACTCTTCCGACCTTAAATTGGAACTGTTTCCGAGTAACTTTGTATCATTCAGACACAAAAATTTAAGGACTTGATGTTTCTCGGAAACAGAGTTAAGATGTGTTTCCCCAGAGAATTTCGGAGGTTTTTATGAAGGAAAAAGAGCTACAAAGCATTGATTATATTAAAGAACGTGCCGATGAAAATTTGGCAAAAACTAAAAGTGTGTTTTTATATAGGCGGGAACTTGCGATTAGGTTTGCTTTGCGGCAAAAAGAATTTACGCAAAAGAAACTTGCAAAACAGCTCAAAATGACAGAAAGCTACGTTTCAAAACTTATTACAGGCGAAAGATATAGCAAGGATTTTGAGTTTTTCGTGAGATACAACTTGGGGGTAGACTATTTTGGGATATAGGAGGAAGTATGAATATTGTCCAACCGATAAGGAATAGAGAGGATATTGAGAAAATGAAGGCCGTATTGAAACGCAAAAAGCGCGACCTTGTGCTTTTTATTTTCGGGATAAATTGCGGACTCAGGATTTCAGATATCCTGAAACTTGATGTCGGAGATGTTAAGGGCAGGGATTTTGTTGAAATTAAAGAGAAAAAGACGAAGAAAAATAAGCGATTCCCGTTAAATCCGGAGCTAAAGGTTGTGCTTGAAGATTTTGTAAAAGATCGGTCGGAAGATGAGCCATTATTTATTACACAACAAGTAAACAGGCTTGACCGAAACCAGGCATACCGAATTTTGAATAAGGCTGCAAAAACATTAAATCTTCAGGACAAAATCGGCACCCATTCCCTGCGCAAAACCTTTGGCTACCACCACTATAAACAGTTTGATAATATTGAACTCCTGCAGAAGATTTTCAACCATTCATATTCAGCCATCACCCTCCGCTACATCGGCATCGAACAAGATATTATTGATGAAAGTTATATGAATTTTTATTTGTAGGTATATTTAATAATAACAGCTTTGCATATAAAATTTGTCTCAAAGTGTGTATTTTTGCATATTTCATACTTTTATGGGATTTACTTCCTTAACATTTCTTAATATATTTGTTGTAGAATGAGGTGACTTATGGCTTTTGATTTAAAAGATTTTCAGAATAAATTATGGAATACGGCAGATGAACTCCGTGCTAATTCAAGCTTAAAGTATAATGAATTTTCAACTCCTGTTTTAGGTTTGATATTCTTACGTTTTGCAGATTATAGATTTCAAAAGGCAAAACCAGAAATAGAAGCAATGAAAACATCTTCTCGCAGAGCTTTTGATGAGAAAACGGCTTATCAAGCAAGAGGAGTTTTGTATATTCCAGAAAAAGCCTCATTTAATTATTTGTTGCACTTGCCTGAAGGTGAAAGTATTGCCAAAGCTCTTAATGAAGCAATGTCTTTGGTTGAAGATGAAAACCCAATTTTGAAAGGTGTTTTGCCCAAAGGGTATTTAAGAATCCCTGATGATTTACTTGTTGCAACAATGAAAGTATTTAATGATGTAGAATTTGACCGTGAAAACGGTGATGTTTTCGGTAAGGTTTATGAGTTTTTCTTAGGTAAATTTGCAAGCAAAGAAGGTCAAAAGGGTGGAGAATTTTATACTCCGACTTGTTTGGTTAAACTTCTTGTTGAGATTATGAAACCATTTCATGGTAATGTTTATGACCCTGCGTGCGGTTCGGGTGGTATGTTTGTTCAGACAGCTGAATTTGCAAAAAGAGAAAATACCGATAAGGACAAGCACGTTAATGATTTGATAACTGTTGAAGGACAGGAAAAAACAGAAGAAACCGTAAAATGGTGTAAAATGAACCTTGCAGTACACGGTTTAGAGGGTGATGTTAAACAAGCTAACAGTTTTTATGAAGATGTCTTTGATTCTGTAGGCAAATACAATTTCTGTTTAGCCAATCCGCCATTTAATGTTGATGGTGTTGATAAAGAAAGATTAAAAGGGGATAAAAGATTTCCGTTCGGATTACCAAAAGCCGATAATGCAAACTATTTGTGGATACAAATGTTTTATTCCGCTTTGAAAGAACCAAAAGACGGTGAAAATTCAAGAGCAGGATTTGTTATGCCAAATTCTGCAAGTGATGCAAGACAGACCGAACAAACAATCAGAGAGAAGATAATCAAAGATAATGCAGTTGATGTAATGGTTTCTGTTGGAAATAATATGTTCCATAATGTTACACTACCTTGTACACTTTGGTTCTTGGATAAGGGGAAGAAAAATACGGATAGAAAAGATAAAGTTCTGTTTCTTGATGTAAGAGAGATTTATACCCAAATTGATAGAGCACACAGAGAGTTCACCGATGAACAGATTGAATTTATCACCAATATTGTAAAACTCTATCGCGGAGAAAAACCTGAGTACAAATGGGGTAGTAAAAAGCTGACGCTTGAAAAATTCCCTGATGAAAAATATCAAGATGTAAAAGGTTTATGTAAAGTTGCAACGATTGATGATATAGAGCGTCAAGGTTGGAGCTTGAACGCAGGTCGTTATGTCGGCGTTGCGGAAACTGAAGAGGAAGATTATGTTTTTGAAGACAAGCTCAAAGAACTCAATACCGAACTTGAAAAACTGAACACCGAATCCAAAGACCTTGAAGAAAAGATTGCACATAATATTAAAGAACTGTTAGGTGTGTAAAATGGTTCAAAACGAAGTAAAATTTTTAGGCAATATATGTGAAATTGGAAGAGGTTCTTCCCCTCGTCCAATAAATGATATTCGATATTTTGAAGGTGGAACTATTCCTTGGATAAAAATTGCAGATGCAACAAAATCGGAAAAATATTTATATGAAACAAAGGAACATGTGAATGAATATGGAGCTTCATTCAGTCGGATTATGCCAAAAGGTTCTTTAATATTTTCTGCAAGTGGAGTTTCATTAGGCAAACCTATAATATTGGGAGTTGAGGGGTGCATACACGACGGTTGGATATATTTAAATAATTTTGATAAAACAATATTATCAGAATACTTATACTATTTTTTATTAACGCAACAAAAATATTTTTTAAATTTTTCATATGGTGCTGCTATTCAAAATATAAATACTGATATTATGAAAGGTATGCCAATTTCTTTACCATCTACAAAAAATCAACAGAAAATTGTAAATATTTTATCAAACTATGATGATTTGATAGAGAATAACAACAAGCGGATAAAGATTTTGGAAGAAATGGCTCAAAAAATCTATAAAGAATGGTTTGTTGATTTCAAATTCCCAAACCACGAAACCGCAACTTTCAAACAAACCGACCTTGGAGAAATACCAAGTGATTGGGAAGTAGTGTTAGTGGAAAATTTATTAAAACGATTAAAAGCAAAAAACAAATATACACAAGACAATGTTATTTCACAAGGAAATACCATTGTTATAGACCAATCAACTGCTGAATTTTTAGGATTTCATAATAATGAACCTGATTTCTATGCAAATCCAGAAAAACCGCTAATTATTTTTGGAGACCATACTTGTAAAATGCAAATATTAGTAGAAAATTTTTCTATTGGTCCAAACGTAATTCCTATAACATCAGATACTATTCCTATCGCATTTCTATACTATTTAATAGATAGTTTAATAGAAACCAAAGAATATAAAAGACATTGGAATGATTTAATTGCTAAAAAGGTAATATTGCCTACTAATAACTTAACAATGTATTATTCAAAAATAATAACACCGATAATGGCAACAATAAACCATTTAAAACACAAAAATATGAATTTAAAGCAAACACGCGACATACTTCTACCCCGCCTAATCTCCGGCGAAATTGATGTTGAAAATATGGAAATTGTGTAATTTTTTAAATTAATCTTTGTTTTGCTTATAATATAAAACATGAAACGCAAGAATATTTTTGAAATTTTAACTAAGAAATATAATATAAAAGAAGAAATCAATAAAATAGATACTTTGTTTATAAGTGCACTTTTGTACGTTTCTAATGGTATGGCATACCATCAACAGCAAGGCAATATTGAAGCAGTTGTTGGAGAGCTATTATTTTTTAACTGGAAGCAAAGAGGTACATGCTTAAGTTGTCAAGAAATGCGAAATAAAATCGGCATAGATTTAAGCAAATACGATACAAATAGTATATTAATAAGACTTGAATATTATTTAAATATCATAAATTTAGCAAACACAAAACTTACTTTCCCAAGTTTTCAAAAATCACAACAATTTTTTATGTTGGAAGAAAATATTAAAATTTTACTTAGCCATTTAAACTATGAGTGTTTGTATATCCAAGAAGACGATAAGATATTATTAGTTCCTAAAAGTCCAGCAGCAACATCTGTTGCTGAAATATCTTCAAAAGATACTGCTATTGCAATTTTAATGTATAACCACGCATCGTTAAAAGGTGATTTAAGCCAAAAACAAAATTTATTACTCAAAATATATTTAGAGTATGAGAAATTACTTAAAAAAGGAATTGCAGGATTTTCTGAATATTTTGACAAAACACGCGGTCTTGTTAACAAGTTAAACATCAAGCATAACAACAAAAAAGAAATAGAAAATCTTGATAATAAGCAACTTGAAGAATGGTATGATGAACTGTATCAGCTTTTATTATTCTGTGTACTAATAAAGGACAACAAAGACCGCAAAGAAAAAGCAAAAGAGTTTTTAGAGAGTTTAAAATAACTAAAAAATTAATTGGATAAAAATGGGTAAAATTAGATATTTGCGTAACACATGTTACACACAAACTAATTTGTGTGTAAAAATATAAATAAAATTACTCACAAATATTTTTGTGTTACATTTATTACATGCTAATAAATTTGTGGGTAAAAATATCATAAAAATTGCTCATAAATTTATTTTCTGCTATAATACAAGCATTGGAGGTTGTCATGTCAAATAAACCATCAAAACCAAAAAAGATAGCGGATATTGAGATTGATTTTACACAATTTATATCACTTATCGGAAAATCACATTCAGCATTATCAAATTATAATGGAGCATTGAGCCATTTGGTTAATCCGCAAGTTTTATTGGCTCCTATGACAACAAAAGAATCTACTATGTCATCTAAAATAGAAGGTACACAAGCAACCTTTACAGAAGTTTTACAACACGATGCCGGAGAAAATTTTAACACATATAAGAATCAGGAAATTCAAGAAGTCTTGAATTACCGTTCTGCAATGGCTTATGCAACAGAACTATTACAAGAACGACCTTTTATCCATCTTAATATGATAAGAGATATTCATAAGGTTTTATTAAGCGGGGTAAGAGGTGAAAACAAAGCAAGAGGAGAATTTAGAAAAATTCAAAATTGGATTGGTCCAAAAAATTCAACAATAGAAACGGCTTCATTTGTTCCGCCCGCACCAAATGAAATTATTAATTATTTAGATGAATGGGAAAAGTTTATAAATTCAGACTTTGACGATTTGCTTGTACAACTTGCAATAGTACATGCTCAATTTGAAATTATACACCCGTTTTTAGACGGTAATGGTCGTTTAGGTCGTTTATTAATACCTATATTTTTGTACTCAAAAGAATATTTATCTCAACCGATATTTTATTTGAGTGAATATTTTGAAAATCACAGAGACGAATACTATAACCACTTAAGAAACATTACTGCAGAGAATAATTGGCAAGATTGGATAAAATTCTTCCTGAGTGCAATTATCGAACAATCAAAAATTGATACACAAAAAATAAATCAAATATTGGAACTTTCACATAGAATGAAAAATGTTATTCAAGAAACAACAAAATCACAATATACTTCAAATATTATTGATACAATATTTTCAAGACCAATATTTACAACTACTACGTTCTCTAAATTTGCCAATATACCTAATAGGAAAACTGCTAATTCTATTTTGCAAAAACTTGCAGAAAAAAATGTTATTAAGTTAACACGAGAAGCAAGCGGAAATAGGAGTAATTTATATACGTTCCAAGAGTTGTTGGATATAATTGACGGAGATAACTAATGCATAAATTATCAGAAGAAGCTTTTGAAAAAGATTTAATGGAAAAATGCAAGGAAGAACTTGGATTTGAGCTTTTTGATGCAACTTCTGAAATAGCTGGTGGAGATAATTCAACTTTTGGAAGAAAAACTACAGCGGAAGTTATTTTGTCAAAAAACTTGCGTTCAGCATTGTTGAGGCTTAACCCCAGTTTGCCACAAGAGGCATTAGATAACGCCTATGATGAACTCACACAAGATCTGTCATCTAAAACGTCCGTCTCTGCCAATCAATTTATTTCTTCAAAAATAAAGAATGGTGCACAGGTTCAGTTCAAAGACAATGACGGAATTGATACAACAGATATTGTTAAGGTTATTGATTTTCAAGAACCACAAAATAATGAATATTTGCTTGTCAGACAATTCAAAATATCAGGTGAAAGATATAATTGCAGAGCTGATTTGATATTGTTTGTGAATGGTTTACCTCTTGTATTTATCGAACTTAAAGCAAGTCATAAACATATTGAAAACGCTTTTAATGACAACATTACGCATTATAAAAAAGAGATTCCGCAAGTATTTTGGTATAACGCATTTATAATTGTTTCAAACGGAACAGAAGCTAAATTTGGTACATTAACCTCTAAATGGGAACACTTCTCTGACTGGAAAAAAATTGATAATGATGGAACCAAAGGTATAATCCCTGCTGACACTTTAATGATTGGTATGTGTAAGCCGGAAAATTTGTTAGATATTGTTGAAAACTATACTCTTTATCAAGAAACAAAAGGCGGAACAATAAAGATTTGCGGTAAAAATCATCAATTTTTAGGGGTTAATAGTGCAATAGAAAGATTTAAAACAAATACTGATGGAAAACTCGGAGTATTCTGGCATACACAAGGTAGCGGAAAAAGTTTTTCTATGATATTTTTTGTTCAAAAAATTCTCCGAAAAATAAAAGGGAATTGGACTTTTGTAGTTGTTACGGATAGAACAGACCTTGATGAACAGATTTATAAAAACTTTGTTTCAACAGGTGCGGTTACAGAGCAAAATATTCAGGCGACATCAAGAGAACATTTGAAACAACTCTTAAAAGAAGACCACAGAACTATTTTTACAATGATTCAAAAGTTTGGAACAGAAGAAAAAGGTCAAAGTTTTGAACAAATATCTGGTAGAAACGACATTATCGTAATTACCGATGAAGCACACCGTACACAATACGGAACATTAGCAATGAATATGAGAGAAGCACTCCCTAATGCTAAGTTTATAGCATTTACAGGTACTCCTCTTATGAAAAGTGATGAAAAAACAAAGCTTGTTTTTGGAGATTACGTAAGCAAATATACATTCAAACAATCAATAGAAGATTCTGCAACTGTTCCTTTGTACTATGAAGCAAGAATACCTGAAATGCAGATTACAAATGATGATTTAGAAAAACAACTCCAAAACATCATAGACTCTGCTGACTTTACAGAAGAACAGGAAGAACAATTTGAAAAAGAATATGTAAATATGTATCAAGTAATTACCAGAGAAGACAGGCTTGATGCAATCGCTAAAGATGTTGTAGAACATTTTATGAATCGTGGTTTTATGGGAAAAGCAATGTATGTTGCAATTGATAAAGCAACTGCGATTAAAATGTATGATAAAGTTAAAATTGAGTGGGATAAATATATTAAGGTTCTTGAAAACAGATTGAAAACTGCCAATGAAGACGACAAAGAAGTTTTGCAAGATAAAATCAATTATATGAAAGAAACTGATATGGCAGTTGTAGTGTCTTCTTCCCAAAATGAAGATGAACAAATGAAACAAAAAGGTGTTGATATTGTTCCACACAGAAAGAGAATGAAATCGGAAGATTTAGCTACCAAATTTAAGGATAAAGGAGATAAATTAAGACTTGTTTTTGTTTGTGCAATGTGGGTTACCGGATTTGACTGCCCGACTATTTCAACTCTTTATCTTGATAAAATTTTAAAAGAACATACTCTGATGCAGACAATAGCAAGAGCAAACAGAGTAGCAGAGGGAAAATATAACGGTCTGATAGTTGATTATATAGGCATATTTAAAGCATTACAAAAAGCATTAGCAATATACGGAGAGCCAATAGACGGTGGGACTTCTGAAGAAGATCCTGCTGAAACAAAAGCAGAATTGATTAAGCTTTTAGATTCTGAAGCTAAAAAAATGGTAGCACTTCTAAATTCTAAGAAAATTGATGTTGATAAAATATTTGATACAAGAGCTTTGGAGTGCATAAAAAGAACAGAAGAAGCCGTTAATTCAATATTGGAAACAGAAAAGGATAAAACAGAATTTCTAAAAGGAACACAAAACCTCAAAGCATTATTTAAAGCAATTCTACCTGATAGTGAGGCTAGAAGATACGCAAAATTAGTTTTTGTTTGTTCAATTCTTTATGCAAAAATTAGAGAAGTTACAATCAAGTCTATTGATAATACAGAGGTTAAAAAGCTTGCTCAACAAGTGGAAGAATTGCTTAATGAATCTATAAATCTTAAATCTTACGAAATAAAAGCTGGTGAGAAACTTGATTTAAGTAAAATAGATTTTGAAGAATTGCAACGAAGAATTTTGAAAGAAAAGCAACGTGCATTATTAGAAAAACTAAAATCAACAATTGGTTCTAAACTTTCAATTATGTTGAAACTTAATGATATGAGAAAACATTTTCAAGAAAGGTTTGAACAAATTATTGATGAATACAATGCCGGAAAACTAACAATGGAGCAAATGTACATTCAGTTAGTTGCACTAACTAATGATTTAACGGCAGAAGAAAAACGCCATCTTGATGAAAATTTAACAGAAGAAGAACTTGCTATTCTTGATATACTGACCAAACCAGAGCCAAAACTCTCTAAAAAAGAATTTGAAACGGTAAAAGCTGCAGCTCAAAGATTAGTTCAGGTAATTAAAAAAGAAAAACTTGTTCTTGATTGGCGTAAAAAACAATCAACAAGAGCAAAAGTAAAAGAAGCAATAGAAATAATTTGTGATGAAACCTTACCTGAAATTTATGATAGGGAATTATTCCAAGAAAAATGTAATAACTTATATAATCATTTTTATGATCATTATAACAATTATAATGATAACACTTATAATAAAGTAGCATAGGTTCTACTTGATTTAATTCTGACTTTGAGTGATGAATACGACACGTTGAAGGAGGTCGTATGGAAAAAGTCGGATTGAATATCACTCCAAAGGAATTTAAGAAATTGAGCAAGTGGTCGGAGAATATTTATAACACAGCGGTTGTTATTGATTATTTCGTAGCGAATCAACCGGAAATAGAGGAATGCTACAATCTTGCACCGGTAGTTAAGCACCTACGAAATGATGCGGATGTTTTGAATGCATTTTTTATTGACCACGAAAAAGATATCGAAAATTTAAATGCCGTTTAAAATGTGTTTAATCGGTGTTCAAATCGTGTTCAAAAATTATTGTGTTGAAATGATACGTTTTAGACACATTAAGTTGATGATTCCTGTTGAAAGAGTGATGAATGTAGTAGCGTGAAAGGAGCATATAATGATTGAAATTGGCAAAAAGTACAGATTAAAAAAACTCAAAGGTTGGTTCGAAAAAGATAGCGAAGAATATACTGTTGTTTGTTTTGGCGAACACAATATTGTTGGTTGCGTTGCACCTAATGGCGAAAGGTATGTATTTATTAAAGATTTTTTGATTGATCCGGATAAGCCGGATGAGATATACGCTGATATTACAATAACGAAAGGATAGACTATGGTTGAAAAAGATTACAAGTTATACGGGACAAAGATTTTAAATTTAAAAACACAAGAAATAGGTTTATTAATTTGTTTATGGGAGAACAAATATGCTGATAAAACGGTAGACTTTGCAACTTGTGTTGATAAAACTGGCAAACGCTACAATATAGAGCTTGACAACATCAGAGGGTTTGAAGATGATTTTGAAAAATAGAATTTAAAATAATTTTGGCATATTCCTATTTATCAAATTTTAAAAACCAATCTTCTTTTTCTTTTATTCTACTCAAATATGCATCCACATCTCTTGGGGGATAATTCAAGCTACTTATTTCATTTACAAGCTTTTTAGATAAACATTTTGCTTGTTCAATATTAGTATTGAATTCAAGGTTAATCAAATTTTTACCATAATATCTTTGAGTATAACTGTCATAACTACAAAGCAATGCAATTATCCCAATATAAACTTCAGTAAATATTCTCATAGCAATTATTCTTGGGGGTATAGACTTATCACCCTGTCCTGCTACTTCAGAATATAAATTTGATTTTTCAATGCAAACATCTATGTCTTTTTCAAGTGTAAAAGTTTTTTCGACTAATTTATTTGAGTTATTCATTATAAAGTTTAAACAGCCCCAGTTACATTTAGCATTTTGTAATTTAGATAGGTTGTTTTCTATATGATAACCCATTAAATTATCATCAAATGATTTCGCAGTGGTATTATAGCCATGAAACAAGCTGATTAAATATCCATAGTATGAAAAAATGCAGTTCAGTTCTTCTTTTTTTGTTTTATCTTCTTCCAGTTTTTTATCGTTTTTAAATGCAAGCTTTGCACCATATTTAGCACCTGCCAAAGCAGTGATCCCACAAGTAATAGTAGTTAGAATTATAGTGTTCCAATCTGCAGATATAATTTTATCAATAATTTGTTCTATAAAAATACACAAAATTTTATTCCTTTTTTCTTTAAAAGTACCACAAACATGGATTTGAACATATTTTGAACGGTTATAAAACAGGGTTTGAATTAATTTGGCGGTTTATCCATTCCATAATTACTGAAACGAGATATTCCTGTTCGGTTTGGGTGAGTTCTCTGTGTTTGGGAAATTTGTGCCATTTTTCGATGCAGCCACGGCAGCAGGTAGCGGTTGCGTGTTGAGCAATAAACACGGGATGCCCACGCATTGGGGTTTGTTTGCCATCATTTATTGGTTCTGCCGGAGCTACTCTATCCCGAATAAAATCGCAGGCATGAGAATGAATAGTATCAAGTCCTTTGTCCTTGATGTATTCAAGCTCTTTTGCTCGAAGCTTAAATCTGCTTCTGAATTTTGATTTTGCTAATCTGTTTAAAATGTCCATATAACAAATTAATAATTAATTTCTTGTTAACAATCAAATTTTGTCATGTCTTTTAAATATTTTCTATATGTTTTACGCAACAACAAAGATTGCTTTTTCATTTTTGCGCGTTCTTTATCTAATAAACTACCACTAGCAAAATAGTTTCCTTCAAAACGTTCATCTTTAATAAAACTAAGTTTACTAGAATTTTTATATTCGGGTGAGTATTTTTTAAACATATCTAAAATTTTATTAAAAATCCTTTTATAAGAATTTAAAATTTCAGTAAATTCTGGCTTAAAGTTTTTTGATAAAGCCAATGCTTTATCAAATTGTTTTTTTGCCTGCTTTACGTCATAAAAAGATAACCAACCCTTAGAAAATATTAGTAAATAATAGTTTCCACAAACTAGTTCTCCGATTTTATCATATGCATAATGTAGTTTATAATTTTTGTTTTCAAGATATTCAAAATAAGCGTCTATTTTATTAAAAACATTCTTTAAATATTCAAAATCCACAGTCTCATATTTATTATATTCTGATTTTCCAAAGATGGTTTTTATTTTTATTACATTCTTAGGATCTTCAAAGATTTTTTGTATTGCTGTACTATCGCCATTTTTTAAAAAGGGATATCTGAATGACATGGAACTATCATCTAAAAAATGAAACATAAGAATTAATCTTTCAAATGTTTTATAATCCTTTTCTTTTATAATATCTGGATATGTATTTTTGATGAATATAGAAACAAGTGCTATATATCGTTCTAAAGAATGTAAATTTGTAAATTTGCATTGAATCTCTGACAAATCGTTAATAATATTTAATACTTTATACTTTTGAGGTTTTTCTTTAATTAGCACATTGATATATTTTTTTATTATTGTCTTGGAAATTATTAATTTCCGTTTCTAAAGTTTTAAACATATTATTTGGATGTTTAATCATAAGTTTTATATCGTCAAAAATTTTTATAACAAGGTCTTTATCCCTTTTCAGTACATTTTGGACAGAATGTAATTGAAAGTTTTTGAGTGTAATTCAAATATAATGGGGAATTGAGGCACTTCCCTCAAAATTAGACAGACTGTAATCCATTGTCCGTTTTGTCCGGTTTGTGTCCGAAAAATGTCCGGTTTGCATCCACATTAAAACAGTTTTTTATGCCTTTGATTTAGGTATAGTGTGGGTTTAAGGCTATGGACAGAATCCGGACATTTCAATTACATTTTAATTTGACTTCCCCGGAAAGAGGGAAGAGTTTACAAAGCAATAAAGATAAGAGTTTCCCTAATTTTAGTCGGAACAGACTTCCACATGAGGTTCAATTACATTTTTTGAAATTTAAATATTTCCTGACAGTAACAGTCTTTCTTCTGTCCTGCACACAGTATTTCTATCGGAGAGTTTTGTAAATTACTTAAGTGTAAAAATTTATACCGCCACAATTCATAGTATTTTTTGAATAAATCTTTTAACATTAGTTCTAAATACTGCCTATAACAGAATAAAATCGGGTAACAAAAACATTCGGAATGTGTAGAGTCCGTGTTTAAATGTTTTGCTGTTTCAAAATATGATTGTGCAAGATTATATAAATTCATATTGTCGCATGTGTATTTTAAACAAACTATAATATCATCGTCCTTTTCCTGAATAGCAGATTTTAATAACTTTTCATTATGATTAAAAATATCTTTCATTTATTACTGTCTCCGTAAGTCCATTTTATCATAGATGAAGAAATATTATAATTTTTCTCAAAAGTTGATAAAAATACATCATAATAAAACTTTGATGTTGTCTTGTGATTAGATAATATATTATCTATATATTGACATTTTAGGTAAATTTAGTTAATATATTATCTATGAATAATCAGTTTTTAAATCAAAAAACTCCCAATGAAATTGCGAAAGGTTTGGCTGAAAAAATTAAAACTCACAGGAAAAAGCTAAAAATTTCGCAAGAGGTTTTAGCGCAAAAATCCGGAGTTAGTCTTGGCAGCATCAAAAGATTTGAAACAAAGTATGAAATATCTCTGCAATCTTTTATTAAAATTGCTATTGCACTTGATTTAGATAGTGACATTGAAAATCTATTCGCAACAAAAACTTACACATCTATTGACGAGGTAATCAATGGATAATTATAAATATCTTAAAGTCTTTTATAACGATAAATTAGTCGGAACTTTAGCTAAGACTCCGGACAGGCTTGTCGCATTTGAATATGACAGTGATTGGCTTTCGACAGGTTTTAGTATTTCTCCATTTTCGCTTCCGCTACAAAAAAAAGTATATTTGCCAAAATTTGAACCGTTTGAGGGGCTATTTGGAGTGTTTAATGACAGTTTACCTGACGGTTGGGGGCGATTACTTGTTGACAGACTTTTACTTAAAAACAAGATTAATCCGAGCGAAATTGATAATTTAAATCGACTTGCAGTTGTACAAGAAAGCGGAATGGGAGCGTTAACTTATAAGCCTGAACACATATTTGAAACACCGCAAGATGAATCTGATTACGATAAACTTGCAAAAGAGTGTACAAAAATATTAGAGTCACAAAATTCAGATAATTTGGATGAGCTTTTTAGATTAGGCGGTTCGTCGGGCGGAACAAGACCAAAGATTTTGACTAAAATAGAAGGTGAAGATTGGATAATAAAATTCCCGTCCTCGCAGGATCCTAAAAATATCGGAGAGCAAGAATATAAATATTCACTTGTTGCAAAAGATTGCGGAATAAAGATGAGCGAAACAAAGCTTTTTGGCTCTAAAATTTGTTCAGGGTACTTTGGAATTAAACGATTTGACAGAGGGGTAGATGAGGGGAAAAATAAAAAAATACACATGGTTTCAGTTAGCGGATTGTTAGAAACGAGTCATCGTCTGCCGAATCTTGACTACAATATTTTAATGAAATTGACGTTAGAATTAACCAAAAATTATCAGGATATTGAGCAATTGTACAGGTTAATGTGTTTCAATGTTTTTGCGCACAATAGAGACGATCATTCGAAGAATTTCTCGTTTTTGTATGATGAAATAAAAAAAGAATGGCACTTATCCCCTGCTTATGATTTAACATATAGTTCATCATTTAACGGTGAGCATGCAACAACAATCAATAGAGAAGGTAAAAATCCAAGCTTAGATGATATTTTAGCAGTAGCTAAAAATATAGGAATAAAAGAAAAACAAGCTCGTGATATTGCGCTTGATATTATAAATAAATGTTTGTCATTAGTTGATTAAAATTTGTCATTTTGCAAGCGCAGACAAAGTGTATTTAGGACGAGAACCACAAGACGAAGTCTTGTTTGAGGTTCGAGCGATACCCGAGCAGAGTGCGAAGGGCTTTTCTTTGGAGAAACGAAGTTTCGTAAAAGAAAACCCGCAGACACGTTTATTGCGAGGGTATCAAGAGAGTCCAATACCGCCCACCATAAGAGACAGGATAAAATATTTATCCTGTCTTTTATTATCTTATTTGGTTTTGTAAGTTCGAGAAATCGAAAAGGTGCCAAAAAATTGCATTTCTCAAACTTGCAAATTTTATTATTTAATAAAAATATCAACAAAAACAGGGAAATGGTCACTTCCGACATTGTTTCCTATTTTAAAATTTTCAAATCCTATATTTTTAGATACAAAAATATGGTCTAAAGGTATTCTTAAAGGTAAAATCCAATATGTAGGCCAAGTAAGTTGAAATATATTTCCAACATCTTGCATTTTTGATTTATTTAAAAAATTCTTGTAATTATATGAAAATCTTGAAGAATTAATGTCCCCAATAACGACAGAATTCATATTTCTTGAATTAACATATTCACCAATATCATCTAACATCTGTCTTGTATTTTTAAAATATTCATTACAAGATGGAGGAATCGTGTGAATACCAATTATTTCTATAATATTTCCATTAAAATCAACAGTTGCAGATAAAACAGAAATTTCATCATAAAATCCTGCAACAATATTATTAAAATTGATTACCGGAATTTTTGAATATATTGCAATACCAAAATTATCTTCTCTTATATGTTCATATTTGTATTCATAAATCTTTTTAACATCTTCTAATTCACTGCTCCATTTTTTGTCTATTTCTTCTACTACCAATATATCCGCATTGTTTTGAAGGAGTTCATTTTTAACTTTTTCATATTTTTTATTCGATGTTAAAAGATTAACTAAACCAATTCTCATTTTGGTTTTATCTGCAGTTATTGTTTTTGAAATCACTTGAGAAGGGGACAAAATTATACAATGAACGATTTCTGCAAAATTTAAACACAATACGATTAGAATTACGGCAAATGTTTTTCTGTCCTTTGTTTTCAGAATATAATAAAAAATCAGTGCTGTTAAACCAATCAAAAAATATTGCAATCTAAAATGGCAACAAATATCTGTTAAAAAACAGTATTTTGAAAAAAAGCCTAAAATTGTGGCAACAAAAGACAAAAATAATATACCGTTTATATTTGATTGTAAAAACTTTTTTAACATTGTTTTCATTTATTTTATGCGACCTGAAGGCTAAAACCTAATTCTTTCAATATTTTTGCAACGGTTTGAATTTTTGGTTCTTTTTTTGACTGAAAAATATTGTATAAATTAGTTCTTGAAAGACCTGTTTTATTTGCAAATTCAGATAATGAACCTTGTGCTTTTACTACATATTCAAGAGAGCGATAAAAGGCATTAAAATCACCTTCTTCGATATAAAGTTCCAATGCAGCATTTAAGTACGCTTTTATATCTTCAGGCGTTTTAAGATATTCTTCCATTACTTTTTCTATTGATGTTGAATTTTTATATTTAGCCATTTTGATTTTGCCTCCAAGTTTTGATATATTCCTTTGCTTTTTTGATGTCGTTTGTTTGAGATTTTTTATCTCCGGCATTTAAGAGCAATACAATTATGTTATCAATTTCAGAAAAATAAATTCTGTATCCGCTTCCGAACTGAAAACGAAATTCAGATATTTCACTATCAAGTTTTTTGAAATCTCCGAAGTTCCCTTCCTGTATTCTTGCCAATCTTGCATAAATTCTTGCTTTGTTAGTTGAATCAAGAGAATTTATCCATTCCTGAACAGGAATTTTACCATTATCTGATGTATAAAATAATATTTCTTTCATATCTATATTGTAAACTATAGTGAACAATAAATCAAGTAGTAATATGGAAAAAAATTTTTAATTTTTCGATATTTTCTTGATTCAACAAAAAAGTTCTAACTTTGTCTATTTGCCCCCACCATTTTAAAAAAGAGGACATTGTGTCTATGGTTTTTCGGACACTTTTGAAATTGGTTTTTGCTATAGTTAATCGCTGTGTTTGGCTTTGTGTTTGAATTGTACCCGCTTCCCCAAGTCTGAGAGTCAGGGTTTTGAAAAGTCCGAAATGTCCGGTTATTAGGACTAAAATGTCCGGCATCTTTCCATAAAATTTTATAAAATCTCCGAGTTTCCCTATTGTAGATTATCAGAGAAATAGAGAATACTCCCCCGGAAGTTTGAGAGAATTCTCGAACTTTTTAAGTTTTGAGGGAAATCTTTCAAAACTCCCTGATATAAATTCCAAAACTCTATGATAATTTATTCTCAAATTAACAGATATTTTTATGTAAAGTTATATGTTAGAGATTACAAACCAATTCCAAAAGATTTTATCTGGGTATATTTTTAGAAATACACTTCCCAAATTTGACTTTTTGGTAAAATGATTTATAATGTTTGTATGATAGAACGTAATGAATATTTAAAAAAACTAATAAGCTTTAAGGATAAAAACTTGATTAAAGTTATATTCGGGATAAGAAGATGCGGTAAATCAACTCTATTAGAACTTTTTAAAGATTATTTGTTGAAAAACGGAGTTAAAAAATCTCAAATAATATCACTTAACTTTGAAGATCCGGATAATGAAGAACTAACGGATTATAAAAAACTTTATGAGCATATAAAATCAAAGCTCCGGCCCGAGAGGCAAAATTACATTTTTTTAGATGAGATTCAGAATGTAAAAGATTATCAAAAAGCAATAGATGGTTTATATATAAAAGATAATACAGATATTTACATAACAGGTTCTAACGCTTATTTTATGTCCGGAGAACTCGCAACACTTTTATCCGGCAGATATGTTGAAATTGAAATGCTGCCATTATCATTCAAGGAGTATATATCATTCTTTAATGATAATACTGATATTCAGACCAGGTATCGTAAATATTTGGAAAACAGTTCTTTTCCTTATGTACTTCAGTTAAATGATGAAAAAGAACAAATAAGGACATATTTAAGCGGAATTTATAACACGGTTATTCTTAAAGATGTTGTTCAGAGAAATAAAATCTCTGATGTTACAGGGTTAGAAAATATAGTTAAATTTATGTTTGATAATATCGGGAATTCGACTTCTGCTAAAAAAATCAGTGACACAATGACATCTAGAGGTAAAAAGATTTCCAATCACACGGTTGAAAACTATTTAGAAGCATTGTGTAAGAGCTATATTTTGTATAAAGCAAACAGATATGATGTAAAAGGCAAACAATATCTTGAAACAAACGGGAAATATTATCTTGTTGATATTGGATTAAGATATTATTTGCTTGGTACAAAATATGTGGATTTTGGTCATATTTTGGAAAACATTGTATATCTGGAACTTTTAAGACGCGGATATGAAGTTTATATAGGAAAAGTTGACAACAAAGAAGTTGATTTTGTTGCAATCAAAGACGGATATACCGAATACTATCAGGTTGCAGACACTGTTATGGACAAAAACACTTTAGACAGAGAATTAAAATCATTAAACAGTATTCGTGACCATAATCCAAAATATTTGCTGACAATGGATAATGTTCCTAATGTATCTCATAACGGAATAAAACAGCTTTATGCATTAGATTGGTTGCTTGATAAATAAATTGTGTTGAAATGATACAAAAGTCCTAATTTATTACGTTAAACACTTGAAAGGTGCTTAAAACAGAGTTAAATTGTGTATGACAACTGAATAAAACATTTAATTAACCTATTGAGTGTCACGGATTTTGATACAAAGTATTGCGGTTTTGACATGAAAAGTAGGAGAAATTAAATAAATAGTACCTATAATTAAATAATAGCAATAATTGTAAATTATCAGAGAGATTGAGTGTATATTAATAGTGACTATAAATAATCACTTAAAATGATTGTAGATTATCAGAGAGATTGAGAAAAGTCCCCCCGGAAGTTTGAGAGAATTCTCAATTTACAGGCATTTTGAGTATGCTTAACAATTACATTTGAACAATTACACGAGATGGGAAGCAAAATCGGGGGGAAGAAAAAACCGTTTAAACGTGGAAAACATTATTTTAAATGGGTTATAGACACTTCCGAGTTTTGAGGGAAACAAAATTTCGATTACATGGGCTGTCTTTAAAATGTCCGCCTCGTAAATGCACACAGCGAGGGTAACACAGCCGATTTTGGCGTTTTAAACCCGGACATTTTCGGTCTTAAAATCGGACAAAACGGACATTCTTTTCGTCTGATAGGGAAGTAGCCTCAACCCCATGCAAAGTCTAAAACACAGGCGAAAAATAGTTATGCAACATTCTTGGAAATGCCCATGACAAATAATAGAAAACTTTGCATTTGATTGTCAAAACTTTGCATTTGAAGTGTCAACTTATAATTATACACTTTACCTTCGCAGAGTTCAGGCATTCCAAAAACAATATACATTCCATATTTCTTAGCATAATAAGAAAGTCTGTCAGTTGCATTTCCGGGAATTGTTTCTGCCGTTAGGACATGCATCTTTTCATTTCTAGAGTGTTCTTTATCGTTATCATATCCCGACAAAGCAGTTTCGGGGAAAATAATTAAGTTTACCTTTTCTTCCCCTGCTTTTTGACAGTATTCACAAATTTTGTTTAGATTTTTTTCTTTATAGCCCCAAGCTGTTTGAAAATTAACAACTGCTATTTAAATAATGTTATTCATATTGTCCTCACCATACTAACAGATATATCTCTCGAAAGATTTAAATAAAAGTTGTTCATAAAACAATAAAGAACAAATCTTTGGACTATCCCAAAGTCGAACAACACAAATTCTGATTTTGATTTTTGCGTTGATTCAGATATTATAAGTATCAGGAGCCGTAAAAATAAACAACATTTAAACAAATAATCAATCCAAAAGCCACGATTTTGAAAATCGTGGCTGGATTTTTTATTAGTCTTCTTTCTTTTTGTCTTTATTTTCTATTTTATCTTCTTCGTTTGTTTCAGATTTTTGTTCTTCCTGTTGTAGTGCTTGTTGTTGAACCATTGCTTGAGGAATTAACATCGCTCTTACTGGGTAGAGTCTTGAAACAACTTCTTCATCGTTATCATAGACAGTAAATGTTAAATATTGAACATCATAATTCATAGTAAATTTAACATCATTCGCGACTGCGTGATAAACAAAATGCTCGTTAAGAATTTTTATTGTTGTTTCGACAAGTTGTATTTCTTCACCATTTTCGTTTGCTTTAACTTTTATTGTTAATTTATGGTCTCCTGCTGTCCATTTCGGGCCGCACATAATAGCCATATCGAACCTGAACTCTGCCGGCATAGCGATTGCGGAAAGTTCATTGTAGATGTTTATAATTGTAGTTTTGCCATTTTTGTATATGGCATTTTCAGCTAATTCTAAGTATCCTGACATTTTTACCTCACTTTTATTGTCTATATACTATTTTCCTATTGTACTTTATGACCGTTTAATACGATTTCGGTTTTCTTTAATTCAGGTGCTTTATTCAAAGATTTTCGACTTTTCTGTTCATCGGCTTTTTTGTCTTTTCCTCCGCCAAGTGACCAAGTGAAACCTGCTTGTAATCCGACACCGTTTCTTCCGCCGTTAGTCAGATAAGTTTGGAAGAAACCTGTAAATCTTTCACCCCAAGTCTTACGAACACCAACGCCGTATTTTACATAAGGTTTAACAGATAATTTAGGTAATGAAACATCGTTTGCATTGAATTTTGTATCATCCATAATGTTCCATACCATTGCTACACTTGCATATGGCTGCCATCCGTTTTTCAAGTTACAAATGAATTTAATTTCAGGTTGCAATTGAATTGCGTGTAATGGATCAGAATCTATTTTTACACCTGCACCGTTTCTATAATCGAATGTATTAACAAATGAATATGACATTAACCAACTTGGTTGAATTATAAATTTACCGCTTGCAAGTTCCCAATTGTAACCTGTCTTAGATGCGATACCAGCCATTAACATTGCAAAGTTTTCGTTACCATACATTGTTTTTGCTTCTACACCGCTTGCACCTGCATTAAGTGTCAAACCTGTGAAGAAGTTTCCTTTGTATGCCATACCGAGAGCACCCAATGTTCCACCGTTTTGGTAAATTGAAATGCCTTCATAATTTTGGTGTGAACCGTTGTATCCAACGTATGCACCCCACATTCCGTCCCATCCATGACCTAAGTCATACATTTTAGATTCGCCGCCCATGAATGATCCGTAAGCTGTATTTTCGACTTTTGGACCGTTTCTTAATCCGACTTTTTCAAATGTTGCATAAGGTCTGAACCAGCCGTCTGCTCTTTCTTGTCTCATTAGAGTTGCATCATAAAGAACGCCACCGTCAATTGATGCGATTTTGTTTTTATTCTTTAATGCTTGTCTTTGGCTTGCAGTCATTAACATGTACATATCCATATTTCTGAATGCTTCGTCATAAGAATTTAATTGAGTTAAGTATCCGCCCAATTGAGCTGCGACAGGTGCTGCCATAATAGCAGGGTTGTAATCTGCATATCCGCCTGTACCGTATCTTGTAAAGTCAAAGTTACCTGTTATTTTGTCATAACCCACATTATATTTATAAATTGGCGATAATGCTGTTAAATTCTGACCTCCTGTATAATCAACATGTCCTGCCAATGTCGGATTGGCAAACGGAATAGATGTATTTGCAGCAGTAGCATCTGAAATCAAGTTCAATCCTGCAACAGTTAATGTTCCGGCTGTATATGTTGTCGGTGTACTTAAGAAGTTATCCATTTTACCTGCGGCTAAATCAACATCAGCATAGAAATAAGAATCATCACTTAACGTAAATCCACCTAAAGTAAAGTCTGTAGCAACTCCGTTTATTGTATTTAATGTACCACCATTCATATTCATTGTATTTGTTGCTCTGTTCAAATATGAATCTTGTAAGTAATTCAAAGTACCTGATGTAACAGTCCAATCGATACCGTCATCGTCACCGCCTCTGTTAACGGTTGCGCCGCCAACAACACCAATTGCAGGGTCAAATTTTCCGCTAAAGTTTACTGTCCCTGAATTGAATTTTACAGTATTGTTACCATCATCTGAAATAATGTCATTTTCAATTGTTACGGTATGAGATTCGCCATTGATATTAACAGTTGAATTACCGTTTGTATCTTTATTTAATGTAATAGCATTTCCTGTTGCACCTGAAATTTCAATATCTGAATTTTCTGCCATTACAGTAGCGGTATTACCACCCTTAACTAAAAGTGCATCTCCTGTAATATTTTTCATATTTGCATCTTTAATTGTCAATATTGCATTGTGAGTACCGTCACCAACTTCAATACCGTAACCTGAGATAGTGTTTCCGTTACCTTGAACTGTTAATGCACCACCATCAAGAACACCTGATCCAATAGCTCCGGCAGATTCATTGTTTGACATTGAGTAAATTGCACTTTCACCTGATTCTGTTGTTGTTACTGCTTGAACAAGATTATTTTTTGCTCCTGTGAATGCACCTGTAGTTAAGTTATATTTTACCTGATTGAATGATGTATCATTTGTTTTTAGATTTACATTTTCATCAATTACAACATTTGCAAGATTTGAACCTGTTGCCATATTATATGTTGCAGGTGTTACTCCCGTTGTTCCTGTTAAATCAATATCAGAAACATTTAAGTTGCCGGCGATATTGTTTGTGCTGATGCTATCACCCCAATCCATTGCAAGATTTGCGATTTTACCTGAAGCAACAGAAATATTATTTAATGTATCACCGGTAGCGGTATTTCCGGAAATATCAAGTTTAGAACCGTCACCAAGTGCAACACTGCCTGCAGTTGAAATATTTCCGCTTGTAGGATTAACATCTAAGGTTTTGCCATCAGCAACAATAATATTACTTGAAACTGCTGCTTTAACTTCAGTATCACCATTGATATTAGTATTACCTGTACCTGTAACTGCACCTCCTATAGCACCGCCTGTTACGTTATAATCGCCTGTAACATTAACTGTTCCTGAAATATTATCAGCATTAGATGTTAAACTTGTTCCTGCTCCAACTGTCGCATCTGCAATTTTACCGTTAGAGTTATCTAAAGAACCGCTTGTGATATTGGTAGTTCCGCCAATATTTGCAGAATTTGTTACGTCACCTGCGATTTGAGTCGTACCGCCTGTAATGTCTTTTGCTAACGTTCCGCCGGTTAATTGAACATTACCCGTGTTTGTAATATTTCCAGCAATATTATCTGCATTTGTTGCCAAACTTCCTGAAACTGCCATATCAGTTTCAAGAGATTTACCATCATTGTTTGTAACATTTCCCGAAATAACAGTTGAACCTGTACCTGTTATATTACTTGCTATGTTACCGCCTGTTAAATCTAAACCGTTATTAACATTATTTGTAACTGTTTGTTTGATTTGACTTGCATCAGTTGTTAATGAACCGCTTGCAATTGTAACTTTGTTATCAATTGATTTATCACCGCTGTTGTTTACAGTACCTGAAATAGTTGTTGTACCACTGCCGTCTATTGCAGATTGAATTGTACCGCCTGTAAGTTCAAGAGCATTATTATTTGTAATTGTTCCTGTAACGTCATTTGCATTTGTTGTTAACGAACCTGTTGTTGCGATTTCAACCGCACTTGCCATAGAACCATTGTTATTAGCTGAACCATTTACAACAGTTTTGCCTGTTCCGTTAATTGTTCCCGAATTTGTCATATCAGAACCGTTTAAGTTCAATTCAGTATCAGCAGAATTTAATGTTATAGTACCGCTGTTTGTTAATGTATCAGAAACAGTAATATCACCTGTTGTTGTTAAAGTTTTTCCGCTTGCGATTTCAAGTTCGTTTTGAGAAATATCACCGCTATTTGTTGCGTTGTTTGTGAATTTAGTTGAACCAATGCCGGATATATCACTTGTGTTTGAAGTTCCTGTAATTTCTAAATCACCGGCATTTGTTACACCATTTGTTGTCGCAATAGATTCAGTTTCAAGTTTTGCCCCTGTGAAGATTTCAACAACCTTTTGTGCAATTCTGTCAATAATTGAAGTTCCGGATTTAACGTTTGTTGTACCATTTGCACCGTTTACACCTGCGTTAATATTGTTTGTACCCGTTAAATTCATTTCATTATTATTAGTAATTACATTATTAGTATTATTTGCAACAGTTACATTATTAATATTTACAGTTCCTTGGGAATTATTAATTAATGAACTATCCTCAGCCTTTGTTCCGATAATATTAACTGTATCAAGATTTAATGTCGTTTCGGCATTACTTACGACAAATCCTGTTTTACCTTTCATATCAACAGTTGAAGTATTTGTACCGTCAGTTGCACCTTGTACTGTCATTGTACCTGCGGCTGTTGTACCAAGATTTGTTGAAACGTCATAAGTTGCACTTGCATCAGTTGTAACAAATTTTCTTTCAGTAGTACCAAATTGGCTTGCGGTATTTAACATTTTAAGAGTATCGCCGTCCTCATAAACGTGAGCAGTTTCACCGGTCTTAACTATATTGTATTCAATAGCTCCGTTTGAGACAGTTAATGTTTGATTGTATTGATCTTGCCATGTTGATTCACCGAATTTATCAGTCCAATTTGCAGTTGATATTAATTCATCAGTTTGAGATCTGTTAACATCTTTTTCTACATTATGATATGCAGTTGTATATGCATCAGCTATTGTTAAACCGTTTCCTTCATAACCGTTTAATACAATGAAATTAAAGCCGACATTTTCACCTGTAGTTGTTGATAATGTCAAACCATTCACTACATCCTCAAATCCTGTCATATTATTAACAACAAATGCTACTGAATTATCGTAAGTTGTTGCTTTAATAGAATCTGAAACAATTGTGCCTGAATTATTTATAACATCAACCGATAAAGTACCTGAACCTTTTAATGTACCAACATTTGTTTGAGTTGCAGCATTATCGCCTGACATAATAAGTGCTTTTGAATTTGCATTCAATGTTCCTGCAACACTTGCACTTGTTCCTAATGTCAAATCGGCATTTGCAATAGTTTCACCGTTACCTGAAATGGATTTATCTAATGTACCTGATAATTTCAAAGTACCGCCGTTATTAATTGTTCCGGAAATACCGTTTGCATTAGATGTTAAAATACCACCATCTGAAATAGTTACATTTGCAAGACTTCCGCTATTTGTAATGTCAGTCCCTGAAACAGTTGTATTACCTGCAACAGTTTTTGTTAAAGTTCCTGTTCCTGTTAATTCAACGATACCTGAATTAGATGTAATATTCTGAGTGAAACCGTTTACACCTGTTTTTAAAGTACCGGCTTGAACAACAAGAACTTGGCCTATTGAACCTCCATCACCTATAATAACATTGTTTTCAGTATTTATAATGGTTGTTCCATCACCGGAAACACCTTTTGCGAGTGTACCGCCTGTTAATTCAAGACCGTTTTCAACAGCATTTGAAACAGCACCGTCTATACTATTTGCAGAGGCTGTTAATTTACCGCTGGCAATATTGATTCCTTGGGAAATTTTCGAACCGTCAGCAATAGAAACTATTCCGTCAATTTTTGTTGAACCTGTACCTGATACGTTACCCGTTAAAGTGCCGCCTTTAAGTTCCAAACCATTTGAAACAGCATTTTGAATACCTTCACCATCGCCTGTTCCGGTTGTTACATTGCCGTTAGATGCTAAATTTGCACCTGTAAATATATTAATCAATTTTTGAGTAATTGAATTTACTATAGACGAACCTGAATTAACGTTCGTTGTACCGTTTGCTCCTGTAATACCTGCATTAATTGTGTTTGTGCCTTCTAAATTCAAAGTATTTGCGTTATTAATTACATTTGCAGAATTTTGCGCAATTTCAACGTTATTTAACGTTGCTGTACCTGCCGTGTTATTAATTAATGAACCGTCAGAGTTTACTGTATTTGTCACTTTAACTGTGTTAAGTTCAATTTCAGCACCTTCCTCAACAATATAACCTGTGTTACCTGCCATATTTAGTGTCGAAGTATTTTCACCTTCAGTTGCACCCTGAATTGTGATTTTTCCTGCACCTGTCGTACCTAATGCAGAATCTACGTCGTATGTTGCAGTTGCGCTTGTCGTTGAGAACGTTCTTGTTGGATCAACTTTTTGGTTAACAAGTGCAAGAGTATCACCTAAAGAAATATCTTTTGTAGAATCCCAATTTTTTTGAACAGTTGTTTGATAAATTAAAGTTTTAGCTGCAGTTTCGTTATTAAGAACAAGTTGTTTTCCTGTTTCAAGGTCATAATATCTGTCTCTGAACAGATTTTGTGTCCAACTTGCACTTGATGTTATTTCATCTCTTTGATATTTATCTTCGTGTGTTGTGTTGTTAAAAGTTTGTTTTAAAGCATCTGAAACAGCAAGTGTTACGTTATTTGCACCTTCTAATATAGTTAATGCGTTCTCCATTTCAACATCTGTTGTTAAACCGTTTAAGGATGTTAACGTAACTGTAATGGGTGTTTCATCGGCTGTCGTAATAGTTATTTTGTCGGTATTTGTTCCGTTGTAATCAATTGCCAAATTACCCGAACCTGTCAATGTTCCTACTGAGTAATTTGTGTAAGCAGGAGTATCACCTGATTCAATGAGATTTAAAGTTTCGCTATTTAAATTTAAAGTACCTGCAACAGAAGCACCTTCTACCATTGCTAATGTTGAATTAACTTTAGTAACACCCGCACCTGAAATTTCCTTATCAAGAGTTCCTGATAACAATAATGTTCCTAAATTGGTCATTGTTGAGAATTGATTAGCGACAGATGTTAATTGAGCACCGTTTGCAATTGTTGCAGTAACTAATGAACCACCTTCACCTAATAAAACATCAGTTCCTGTAACAGTTGTTGCACCTGCAATATTTTGAGTTAATGTACCGCCTGTAAGTTTAACAGTACCGCTATTTGTTGTAATTGCGTTTGCTAATGATGCTACAGCAGTTGAGCCTAGTTCTAATGTACCACCGCCAACAGAAATTGCACCGGCATCAGCAAGATTACCGTTCAATGCAACAGTGCCGTCAACATTAATTGAACCCGTACCTTTAATACCTGTATTAATTGTTGTATCTCCGGCAAGATTTAATGTTCTGTTGTTTAATATTACACTTTTTGTTGTTGCTCCAATATTTACAGAGGTTAATATTGCACTTGAATTTTCACCTGTAATATTAATCAAACCACCTTCAACATCTTTAATGCCCGTAATATTAAGATTTGAAAGTGCTAATGTTGTGTTGGCATTTGATAATTCAAATCCTGATTTAGAATCCATATTAAGAGTTGATTTATTTTCACCGCTTGTTGTACCGGTAACAAATAATGAACCTGATCCTGTTGCACCTAAATCAGCACCGACTGTATAAGTTGCAGTTGCATCATCAGTTGTAAGACTTCTTGTAGCACTCGTACTTTGGTTCAATGCTTGCAATACATCTTGTGTTGTTACATTACCTGTTGTATGTTTTGGAATTGTTACTGTTTCATCCAAAGATAATTTTGTGCCGTCAACAACATAGAGGTGTTTTTGTTTTGTTTCTGAATATTCTGTGTTTGTAAATACAGTATTTGCAAATGTCACTGTATCAGTATAATCAGATTCCCAAGTTAATGTTTCAACAGGCTCACCATTGAATCTTTCATCGGTTTGTATTGCTTCTGATAAAGCAAGAGTAACGCCATCCGTTTCACCTGTTAATATTGCAAGATTTGTGAATTCTCTTATAGCACCTGTGTCACTTGTTATGGTATTAATATCATTAATTGTGAGGACACCTGTTTTGCCGCCTGTTGTAATATTTATTGCATCAGCAAGAATGCTGTCTCCTGTGAAATCCATATCTATATTAAGTTTTGCATTATTATTTATTGATGCAACGGTTAATGTTTGGGCAGAACCATTTGCTATATCAAGCATTGGATTCTTTGAGAACGTAACAGCTCCAAATGTTGAAGTTCCGGCTCCTGTTCCAAGTTTTAACGTAGCGGTTCCGGATACATCCAAATCTCCCAAAGTGGTTGTACCGTTAAATATTACCGTACCGCCACCGGCATTATTCTCATTAGATGAAATTTCAGTTGCACCGGTCTGTGTAAATTCGTTGTTGAAGATAACAGTACCGTTTTTCGCATGCCAATCTCCTGCGTAATAGTTATTAATGCTTATTTTTTCTTCAGAATAAACTTTATCGTTTACTGTTATCGTTCTGCCTTCTTCTGCATTTAAGACAAAAGGTCTGTAGCCCGAGGATACCTGATAAATACCATAGCCGTCGCCGCCTGCCTGACCTGTTGAATTGTTGTTTGTAAATTCAATGTCTTTGTTTTGGGCAGTTATAACCATTTCACCTTTATTCATGTAAATTGCAGCACCCTGTGGAGCAATGTTACCTATAAATGATGAATCAATTAAATTAGTTGTGGCACCGTTGTTACTATATATTGCACCACCTGCATTTACTGCCCGGTTATCGATAAAATCACCCGTTATGGTTACATTTGCACCATGACCGCCTGCACCGATTAACATAGCTCCGCCGACATCGCCTGCGTAGTTTTTGATGAAGTTACCTGTTAAAGTAGTACCTCTTGACTGAATGTAAAGTGCTCCGCCAGACTCACCTGCTTTATTACCAATAAAGTCACCTGTTACAGAACCGATTGAATATTTACTCCAATAACCGATTTGGATAGCACTTCCTGAGCCTGAAGTAGTGTTACCTATGAAATCACCTTTAATACTTGATATACTTGAAGCCCAGCTTCCGTCACCGCCGATATAAACAGCACTTCCGCCCGAGTTACCGATAAAGTTACCTGTTATATCACCAACATTAACGCCCATTCCGACACTGATAGCACCATTTGTATTGCCTACAAAATCACCTGTTATTGTGCCAAAATTATTCCATCTGTTAAGTCCGATAGCGGTATTGCCAATGTGGTCGCCCGTATATACATATGGCGCAGCCGCTGAACCGTCACCTGTTACTGTTATTGTTGCTTTTGTAGTTGTCAATGAAGTATCATCAGAATTTGTAACTGTTAATGAGTGATTTGCTTCGTTCCAGATGTATTTCAAATCATGAGCAACACCGTTATCATCTGTATAGTTTTTCTTTAAGATTTCTGTATAGAAAGTGTAGTTTGTTTCGCCTTTTGTAAATGCAACAGGCATTATACCGTTATCGGTTTTTGTAAATCTGTAACCGCTGTTAACGCCGTTTGACTGCTGTAACCAGTCGATTTTGTCTGCAAAACTCAATACACCTGTTGTATTGTTGTATTGAACATTTGCATAACCGCCTGCCACATCAGAAACTGCGATTACACTTTTAATATTTCCGTCTGCAATTTGAACTTCTCCTCCATTTCTGTTATCGGAAATGAAGTTTATATCGGAAACGTTAATTGTTGATGCACCTGAAATATCTGATATGATTTTATCTGCAGTATTTGTATCACCTAAACTTACATCAAGAGCGATGTATGAATTAACAGCATTATTAATTGCATTTGCGAATGTCAAATTATCAATAGCATTATTTACAATATCAAACTTACCGCCGTTTAATTTCAAATTAGTATTTACTATTGCACCGGCTGCTATATTATCAAGTTGCAATCTGCCATTATTTAAAATCAAATTTTTATTTGCTAAAGACGAAGCTGCAATATCATTAAGGGTTAATGTACCTCCATTGACATTAAATGCATCACCGAGAGTTAATGCACCGTTCAATGCAACATTACCTGCGTGTCCGTCATTGATTGTCATGCCTGTGGTTGAAGAAACAGTATCATTAATTGTTATATTATGACCTGTATCCGCATTTAAGGTTAATGCAAGACCGTTATTATTAATACCTCCTGCGGTATTTCCGCTTATTGTAATATCACCGCTCTTAGCATAAAGTGTTAATGAAGAATCTGTTTCGTGGTTTTTATTTCCAACAATACCCCAACCGCTGTTGCCTGTAATTGTCACATTGTCTGTTTCAGCAACAATATTTGCAGTTATAGGCGAATAAACCTGCGCAATTTGACCACCAATAATAGTCCAATATTGATAATTATCAGCCAAAACAATTGCATCACCTGAGTTTGAAGTGAATGTTGAATTTTTAACTGTTAAATTACCGCCATTCGCATAAACAACTCCACCGGCACCATTTGAAGTAAACGTTGAATTATTTATTGTGTATGAACTTGGTGTCGGTTCGTAATCGCCAATGCCATCACCTTCTAAATAAATTGCACTTCCTGTTCCGTTAGCACCTGTTACTGTATTACTTGTAAATGTTGAATCAGAAATATTTAAGTTATTTACAGCATTAAGCGTTGCATATATTGCACCGCCATGATTTGTTGCACTATTTGAAGTGAATGTTACATTATCAAATGAAACTGTATGGTTTTGAGCATTAGTAGAATGTTGATAGTATGCACCACCTTCATATTCAGTTGAGTTATTGGTAAATGTTGAATTTGAAATGCTTGAATCAACAGCACCTGACCAACTATGATATATTGCACCTGCAGCATTGTTATCAAAGGTTACTCCATCTATGGTTAAAGCTGTGGCACTATTGTAATCTAAAGCTCTATAAGTATTTGAACCTTTAAAAGTACCTTCTAATGAAGAAAATGAACCGCCATAAGCAACAATGTAACTGCCTGTGTGATTTTCATCACCAACAATTTTACTAACATTAGCGTGATTCCTTATTAATAAGCCGCCACCATGCATATTTACCGCATTTTGTGTTACAGAACCGTTATAATCAATAGTTGTCAAACCGCCCGTGATGTTTGTTGTGCCTGTCGCTCCTGTAATTGTGCTAATAGTGTTATCGCCTGACAAATTCAATGTTGCAGTATTGTTAATATCAGCATTTGAATTATCTGTGAATGTAACATTTTCAACATTCAAAGTACCTGCGTTATCAACAGCAGTTGTGAAGTTTTTAACCGTCATATTCTTTAAGGTCAATATTTGAGGTTTAGTTGTCTCATCTTCTTCGTATGTTCCAATTACAAAACCTTGCTTACTATCACCATTTAAAAACAAATTTTTACCGTTTACGTTTAAACTGTGTCCGACTAAATTACCCAAAACTCCTGTAACGGTTTCTCCGCCGGATTCACCTTGATTTTTTAATGAATATGATTTATTAAGTTTATCATCAGCTATTACCGCAGAATTAATATTATCATAAGTAATAGCAGCTAAATTCAAATAGTAAGCGCTGTTTTCCGAATCATATTCCCCTGTAACATCATAATTACCGCCTGAAATTATAACATCATTAGCAACTGACATAATCTGTGATACTGAGCCTAAACCAACTTGAATTTTCGCATCTTCAGAATTATCATTTATAATATTAATTGCAGAAATTATAACGCTACCGACACCAACATTTTCTGCTACGATATCCGAAACAAATTTATCACCGGTTTTTGAAGTATTATCAACATCAATATACCATTTAATTACACCTGAAATATCAGAACCATTTGTTGTTAAAGGTTTAATTTTATCTATGTTATTATTCTTGATATCAAGTGTGCCACCGGTTGAAACAAATTTTTCGAACGCATCTTTATCACTTGAAGTATTTAAATCTGTATTTAATGATTTAGCAGCTTCGGCATTTAATTTTAAAATACCGCCGTCTAAATGTAACTCACTGTTATTTCCTGCGGCAAAAATTCTATCTGAGAATTCAACAGTACCGACAGGCGAAATTAAATTAGTAAGTCCTGAATTAATATACATATTATAATTAACTTGGACTTTATCATTTATGGTTATTTTCTTATCTTCTTCAGCAACAAGAACTAAATTTCCACTGGAATGGATACCTGTTCCATTACCACCTTCTGAACCTGTTCTGTTATTGTTTTCAAATAATATATCTCCGCCTTTAGCATATAAAGCCAGTGTTCCATAACCGCCATTATATACACCGGCACCATATGTCGCTTTGTTACCGCTAAATACAATATCTTTAGTTGCTGCCTTTATAATAGTTGTTCCTTCGTTATAAACAGCACCGCCTAATGATGTTGTAGTTCCTAATGTATAGTTATTATAGAAAGATGAATCTTCTATATTAAGATAAACAACTCCTGCAATAGCTCCGCCTCTTGCATCATTTGCCTGAGCATAATTGCCTGTAAAATCACCGTTGATTGTTCCTATTGTATCAACTGAATAAATAGCTCCACCTAATGCTTCATCAACAGCCTGAACATAGTTTTCGGTAAAGTTTGCTGTGATGTTACCAATTTTTGCACCCTCGTCGGAACCCCAAGATGTGCTACTATCCATTTGGTTAAAAATAGCACCGCCCATTGCAGAATAACCTGAACCTGTTACAATAACATGATTACCTTTGAACCCTTTTACGGTTTTTCCTTCAATATCACCAATTCTTGCTATGCCGGCTTTATAAGATGTAAAGTTTGCAATAGCACCGCCACCTGCATCATTATCGGCTGATGTTACATAGTTATTTTCAAAATCACCTGTTATCGCAGTTCCTACAAATTTTTCCTGTTCTTCATCCCAATTTCCGATTGTCGCAACCGTAGAATTTTTATAGGAAAGGTAACCACTTGTAACAGAGTTTTGAATAGCACCGCCACCAAGATTATTGTAACTTGCTGTAGTGCGGTTATTGCCTGTAAATGTGCCATTTATACTCTTTATTATAACAGGATCATAATCACGATATTCGGTGTAACTATTTAATATTGCACCATTTTCATTTCCTGTAAATGTAGTTTCTGATATTTCGTTAATTAAAGAACCATAACGAGCGTTTACAATAGCGGTATCTTCATTATTTGAGAACTCGCCACCGGAAATTGTATCAATAGTTTTGAAGTTATAAAGAACTCCTCCTGATGTGTTATTTGTAAATGTTGAATCCTGAATTGTGGTAATTGTACCTGCGTTATAAATTGCCGAACCGTAAGGCGTGTTATATTCATTTGTTGTTAAAGCAGAGTTATGATCAAATACAGAATCTTGAATTAAATTGATTGTACCTTCATTATATATTGCACCACCATTAGCATAAGCGTTTGTTCCGCCGCTATACGTTCTGCCCTGTTTGTGGTTTATTACATAGTTATCTTTGAAAGTACTTGTTATTGTACCGATTGTTCCTCGGTTATCTAAAGCACCACCTAATGCAAAATATGTAGCATCTGCGTAGTTACCGATAAAATCGGAATTTAAGTTAGTAATTGTTCGCCCACTTTCGTTAAATATTGCACCACCTCTTGCTATAGGCACATAGTATTGAGGAAGTTGATATTCTTCTTGAGTATAATCATGTAATGCAAAGTTATTAACAAAAGTTGATGTTAAATTTGTAATTGTTCCACTATTTATAAGTGCACCACCGGTTGCTGATGTATAGTAAGTAGCAATAGAAGACTGAACACTGTTTGAATCAAAGTAAGCAGAAACTGTCTTTAAGTTATTTTGGTTTCTTAAAGCACCACCTACATAATTTGAAAGGTTTTGTTTAAATACTACTTCATCAATTACGTTGTCAGTTCCTGAAAAATTCGTTACTAAAGCCCCACCATAACCATATTCATAAGAATCTTTAGAACCGGCTCTGTTACCGATAAATTTTGTTGAAGAGTTAACGATTTTTATAGGATCTTCACTATCATATTCATAAGCACCGGTAAGACTTAAATTTGCACCTCTTAAATATGCAGCTCCGCCATAAGAACTTATAAAACCATTCGCAGATTCCGTAAAGTTATTTTTAAAGACAGTATCTTCTATTACTACATTTGTGCTTTCAGAAGACATAGCACCACCAATAATACCTTTACCCATATAACTATATGAAGTGTCAGTTTGTTTTGCTGAATTTCCTTCAAATAACGAATTAGTTACTGTTAAAGTTCCTGAACCTGATGAATATATAGCTCCTCCATGAGCATCGCTTTCAACCGGTGTATCAACAACAATCTCAGTATTTTTAAATGTCGCACCGTCAATCGTCATTGTACCTTTGTTGATAATAGAGTAATCTGTTCCGCTTGTTATATTAGCCGTAACATCACCTGTTATAGTTCCTCGGTTTTCAAGTTGTGCCCCTGTTGCAACAGCAACGGAGTTTTGTTTTATGTTATTCGTAAAAATTGTTTTCCCCGAAGTTATGTTAGTTGTACCGGTTGGTGTATCAGCATCGGTTATCGTATTAATTGTGTTATTACCTGATAAATTCAAAGTTCCTTTGTTTTGAATGTCATAAGTTTTTATATTAGAGAATGTAACATTATCGACATTCAATGTTTGACCATTCGCGATTTCAATACCTGTGTATGTGTTATTGCCTGAAATAGTATGATTATTGCCAAAAATTGTGAAATCACTTCTATTATCAGTATTTAGCGCACCATAATTTCTATCAGCCGTAAAATCAGCTTTCATAGAATATGCAGTCGGGTGAACTTCAGGAACATTGTCCTGAATTGCATCAATCAAATCGCCTTCATAAGGAGTATCACCTCTTGTTACTGTCAAAAGACCATGCGTTTCAAGGTCGGGAGTGAAGGTATAAACTGCAGTTCCTGCAATTGTCGACTGAACTGCATTTGTAATAACCGTTACGTTGTTTCTTGCGGTACCATCTAAGTATGTTGCAGATGTATCGTCAACAAAATCGGGGTTGTCATTGAGTACGTTAATTGCACTGAGTGTAATTTTACCGCTGCCGCCATTGACGGTCATTTTATCCATATCACCCGAAGTTGCATCATAATCAATATATAATTTCAAATCCGGCTCATATCCTGCATAGTCCATTGTTCCGATTGTAAGAACATCGCCTGCATGCTCGTTTTGAAGTGATAATTTTGCCGTACTGCAATACTGCAAAGTATTGTGAGAAGAATTTGCCGCATTTACGCCCAAAATAACCTTGCCCTCAGAGTCTGCAAAGTTTGTTCCGATAACAAGACCTGCGTTTGAGCCTGTGTAGATACTGTCGCCCAGAGTAATATCTCCGCCGATTGCCTGTAAATTCAGATAAGCCCAGCCATCACCATGAGAAACATCAATTTTGTCGTTTACTGTTATGGTGTGTCCGCTTCCCGTATTCATGAAAAGTGTTGTTCCGCCATAGATACCATAACCGCTACCGCCTGGTAATCCTGTTGAATTGTTGTTTTCAACTAATATGTTGCCGCCCGTTGCATTTAAGAACAAACCCTGAACACCGTTTGCGGCATAAATTGCGCCACCTTGTTGTGCAATATTACCGGAAATCGTAACATCTTCTGTATCGGCATTGATATTGAGTGAACCGCCCGTTGCATAAATAGCACCGCCATATGCAGAACCGCTTTCTGATTCCGCACGGTTTGCAATAAAGCTGGAATCACTTAAAGTAAGGCTTTTTGTGGTATAAATAGCACCACCGTACGCACTACAACTTTCAGACAGTGCGTAGTTACCGTTAAAATCGGTATTTTGAATACTGTTGCCCTCAATATATCCGTATTCGTTTAAGTTACCGATGGCACCATCATTGTATATCGCACCGCCGTAACTGCTTTTTCCGTTTGTGGAATTGACATTGTTATTTATAAAATTTGCGTCAGTAACTGAATTTATTGTACCTATGTTTGAAATTGCACCGCCTTTTGTATCTCTATTAATATCACCGGTTACTTTGTTTTTTGTAAAGTTACCCGAAATAGTTCCGATACCTTTATTGGAAGATGAATCACCGTTATTGTATATAGCACCTGCTTCTCTTTGAGCTTCATTTTCAATAAAATTAGCGTTAATAGTGTTTATTTTAGCACCATCATTATATATAGCACCGCCACTTGACATCATACTGCTTGATGTAAAAGAAGAATGAGCTTTATTTCTTATAAAATCTCCTGAAATGTTTTCGATTACACCGTTTTCTTTATTTGCTATAGCGCCGCCAACGGCATTATAGCCAAATTGAACATTTGAATAAGCATCATTTTCAATAAATCTACCGTTTAAATTTGTAATTATTCCCTTATTATAAACAGCGCCGCCATAAACATTTTTACCGTTAGCATAGTTACCAATAAAATTGCTTGTTAAATTTGTAATTGTTCCCGTATTATTTACAGCACCACCATAGGTGTCACTATATTCACTTACTACATAGTTACCTATAAAATCACCCGTTATTGAGCCTACGATATTATTGTTATGTATAGCACCGCCATAAGCCGTACCGTTATTTGCATCAGTTGTAATATAGTTGCCTATAAAATCACCCGTAATTGAACCTACGTTTTTTTCATCTGATGTTTTAGTTAATGCGACAGCACCACCTCTGCTGGAATCGATTGAACCTGCGATATAGTTTCCGATAAAATCAGCATAAATGCTGCCTATTTTATTAACCGCATATATAGCACCGCCTTGACCTGAGCCTTTAATATGGTTGCCTACAAATTTTGTTGTATGCACAGGATCTTGACCAATAGAAGATATTTCACCATCTCCATAGCCGCTGCCTTCATAGTAAATTGCACCGCCAAAATTGTTATACTCAGCCTCAATATAGTTATTTATAAAGTTACCGTTAATCAAACCTACGGTTGATTCGCCTTGGTTATAGCCTTCTCCAATTGCTAAAGCACCGCCGCCTGACTTCGTAGTTCCATAGGTTATATGGTTATTAATAAAATTGGAATTTAAAGTTTCAATACCTGCATATGGTCCCCAAATATGTAAAGCACCGCCTAATCCTTTTTCGGATGTATCAGTATTAGTAATGCTATTGTTAATAAAATCGGCAGTCATTGTGCCTATAAAGTTGCTCCCATGACCTGCCTCAGCCGGATACTTCGCTTGTATATCAATAGCACCACCGCTTACTGTTGAATTTAATCCGTTAAAAGTTCTGTTGTTGTAAAATGTTGAATTACCTGCAGCATTATCATTGTAATCGTACGTTTGTCTTTCACCATCTCCCCAGCCGTCAGGTTTAGTGTATCCATATATGAAATATCTTGTTTCGTTATTCGGAAGATCAACAGAGAAATTGTTGTTATCTTGAGTGCCTTCAAGCCATGCGGTAGAACCATTTATGTTATTTAACAAGTTTAAAGTAGAAATGTTAGTTTTATAATAACTCGTTGTTGAACCATCAGATGTGGTAAAATTATAGTTTTCAGCCGTACCGTTAGTTATAGTATAAGCCGCATTTGCGCCCCTTGTCGGTGTCGGATTATCCGCATAAGCCATATTCATTGGCATTGTAGTTGATAAACCCACAATAGTTGCTGCTAATAGCAAATTTCTTGAATACTTTCCAGACTTCATTACTTCTATACTCCACTATATTTCTATGCTACTCGGGAAAACCATTTCTTTTATTAATCACAAATTTTATTAAAATTTGAATAAATACTTTTACCCCTAATTATAAATTTATACTAACACAAAAATACAAAAAAATAACAAAAAATCTATATATTTGAGCAAACAATATAATTGGCGAAAACACTATCTTCGGAATAATTTTAGGGTAATCATCATCTTCAACTTTACATAAATCTATTGGACTTTATATAAGTATTAGTTGACTTATTAATCAATATATTTAGTTAATAGAATTAAAGATACATATAAAATATGCTTAAATAAATCGTTTTATGGATACAAAGATGATAATCTTTCAGAATCTGTTTTTACTTTGATTTACGATGGAACTTTAATCATTTTGAAAATTCAAATTGGTTCATTAAAAGAGCATCGGACAAGTATTGCATTATTCTTAAAAGCCCACCAATTTATGGTCTGAGTTTTGCCTAACCCTGGTTCACCATAAACTAAACCCATCCCAGGAACTCCTTCCGCTCGGTTTTGCAGGTTGTTCATCATCGTGATGAACCGCTTTACATTGTTTGTTTTTACGAAAACTTTTTTCATATCAAAATTCCTATTTCTGTCATCACTAACATTAATCGCTTGTCTGAGCAGAAATTGGAACTCTTTTTGTCTTTTTGTGTCTAAAATTAAACTCGAAATGCCGATTCCATTTTATCAATTTCAGATTTGTTTAAACCCAATTGTTTTGCGACATTTTGCCAATTTTTTATAACACTTTTTAAATCATTTATAATCTGTTTTGCACTATTTATATCCAAATCAAAGTATTCACAGACAGATAGTGCTAACTCTATATCTTGTGCATTATCTGTTTGTGTAATATATGTTGATAAAATATTTTTATTATCAGGACTTGGGTTAATATCATATAATGGAGATAACTTCCAACCATTAGCCCCGGTGTATAAAAATCCATGATTTCTTAAATGATCATCTGTGTTAGAAATTAATATTGAAAATACCATACGTTTCCAAAGTTCAATTAAATCAACACTAGGATTAGAGCCATATTGTCTGATAGCATCAGCAATATCCAAATAACTATGTATTTGAGAATCATTATCAACCGCATTTAACATACTCATTGCCGATAAGAAAGGTATTCTGATATTACCCCTTCGATCAAATCTTTTTAGTAAAATAACATTCTTTTTACCGGCTTTTTGAATAGACCATTCTTGAACATTCAATCCACATTGTTTCGCAAGAGTAAGTGCAACTCCTTCCCATAAAACATTATTCGTAAAATCATCTTTTTTAGGAAATTTTGCAATGCATAAATCTCCATTTTTATCTAAAACGCTTGCTTTTGGTCTTGCTCCACCTAAGGATGAACCGGGTGCTAAAAGGAGTTGCAAATCACTTTCTTTTTCGCTGCTTTCAATAATTTTTTCAGAAGCTGCCAATAGCTTTGTTAAATCTATTAACGGCGGAATAGCTTTTATGTTACTTGGATATTGAAATTCATCATTATTTCCCGTTTTAAATCTAAGCGCACCTTGTCTTGCGATATCATTTACAAAAAGCAGATAATCTATTTCGTTTAATGTTCTTGGACTTCTGTTTTCTTTTTTTGCAAGTTGGTTTTCATATCTACGCATTAAAATTCTTCCCCAAGTATCGGGAGCACTATCACCAAACGAACCAAATAATGGCACTTGTCTTGTATTAACTTGTTTCCCTTTTCCAAGATACAATCCGGGTTCTAAAGAAAAGGATTTCTTGTTATTAATCCATTCATCTGAATATTCAAAGTCAGAAGTTTCTTTCCCTCTTGAAAAATGTGACCAAAGAGTTCCTACAAAATAATCAACACAATCTAAATTTATGTATACTAATATTTTTTTATCAGCCATAAATTAAACCTCGTTCTTCTTGTAGCGTACTCTTTTTGGCAAATTTTCTCTGTCAAAACGTCTGCCTAATTCATCTTTATCAGGATTTGCCAAATCATATAAATTATCAATAAGTCCCAATACAAACGTAACTTTAGCATAAATACCCATAGAAACGGTAGGATCACCTTTTTCAACTTTTGTTAAAGTAACATGGGTGATTCCGGCACGTTCTTCAATCAGACTCATAGTAAGAGAACGCTTGATACGAGCATCTTTCAAATCAGCTCCTAATTGCGCCATAGCTTTTTTAACGGGTATTGGTATAATTGATGTTTTTTTCATTTTGCACCTAAAATATATTATAATATATATTATGTTGTTTTATATATATTATAATATATTTTATCTAAAATTTCAACCCTTACTAAATACATTTTTTCGCACGACTTTTTGCTATATCAACTACATTTTCCGCACCACTTTCAATTAGGAATATATTTCTTTGTATTCGTCTGATTTTATGTAATTAGTTAGCCACGTTCTATCTTCAGGGCAGATACATCCGTTTTGCATATGCCATTCGTAGCGTTCATAGGCACTCTTAAATATCGGCCTCGCTACAATTGAGGTTTTAACTTTTGGCTCAAAATCTTGCTTCGGCTTTTGTTCAGATTGAACCGTTATTTCCTTAATTGGCTCGGGTTCAGGTAATCGGATATTTTGCATTAATTCTTTTTTTAGATAATCCATATCCTCTAAATTGAAATGCTCCCGAACCGCTTTAATCGTTTTCCTGCGGAGCTTCTGCTGTTTTCAATTTTCTGCTTGTAATCCTCAATATCTTTGATATCGCCCATTTGATACGCAAGCGGGTGGGTTTCGGTTATGCGGTTTGCCTTGCAGATAAATTCGCCCTTCATCGAATAAACTTTGATATATGAAAGGTCAAACAGGCTGTACTTTATAACTGTTTTTTCTTTGATTCCGTAGAGTGCCTCATCAAAATAATCAGCCTTCAAAAATCTTATTCCGTTTCTGCCGATTGATTTTATCTCTTGTGCCATCATCAAATCGTCAAGCAAGTTTTCATCAATATTTTGCTTTTCAATTTCGTTTAAAACTTCTTGAATCGTTTTATCTTTATCGTTCGGACAAGGTTGAGAATGTTTAAATTCAAGCCATTTTTCAATCATTTTAAGTGCTTGTTCAATGGTTGGAGTAAAGCCAAATTTTTCATGGATGTTTTTATGTAACTTCTCGTTTCGCATCAAATATGCCGGCTTATTTTCAATGCTTGTGCCGATATAGCTTGGAATCAGCTTTTCAAAACTTTCCTGAAAATCCAAAAAGAAACGCTCTATGACTTTGGCTCGAGCGTTGTATGGAGTGGCATAGACAGGCTTTATCCCGAGTTTGTTGTAAACTCCTGTGAACCCTAATTCTTCAAATTTTTTATCCCCGTTAAAAAATTTACTCTTGAAGGCTCTGCCATTATCTTGATATACATATTCAGGAATATGATCCATTTTTAATATTGCATTACGCAGAGCAGACGCGATATTTTGTGTACATTCTTCAAGCATAATATCGTACCCGACAAGTCCACCTGATTTCCAATCCAAGAACCCAAGCAGAGTTGCTCGGCAGGGTTTGCCTGTGAACGGGTTTATCACTTGGAAGTTGAGCGTATGCCCGTCTGCCACAAGCACTTGTCCAGCTTTTAAAAGTGCTGCGTTTCTGACTATAAACGGACTTACTTTATCCTTTAATGCTTTTTCACCGTCACGTGCAAGTGTCCATTTATCGAAATTATTATCCCTGAACCACTCCGCATACCGCCTGAATGTAATATCTTTAGGTAAAATCTCCTGACCGCGTTCTTTTAGAATATGCTTTGTTAAAGAAATAGCTTTACCAATTGAAAATGCACTTGGCGATAACAAAATCTGTATAAATATTTTAATCTGGTCTTCATTTAATGTTGTTCTGTATTCTTTTCTTGTTGAATATTTATATTGTCCGACTAATGCCGTCCAATCTTTGTTATAATCTAATAACGCTCGCCAGCGATAAAGAGAACCTATGGAGACTTTACCCAAGATTTTGAAAATCTCTTCTTGAAACATTCCTGTATTATATAATTGCAGGAATTCTTTATCTGGAATATTCCCGTTGGTTTTGAGCTTATCCCTTTTATATTCTTTTCTAAAATCAAGCCAAGCATAAATCAGATCATATTTTGCAAGTGCAATTTTTCGTTGGTTTTCGGATATTAGTTTTTCTTGTTTAATATTGAGATTAGATAATTCAATAACTTCGTTGTCACAAGTTTTATAATCATCATAATATTCCTGAAAATATTTGAGCTAAAGCTCTTCTTCAAGTGTTGATAATTTAATTTTGTATGTTTTACCGCCTCTGATATTTTCGATCTTGTATTCATATTTATTCTGATTAAGTGCAAGCCGAACAGCTCTGCGTGTAATGTTTTTAAGTTTTGCAAGCGTTTCAACATCAATCCAAATATCGTTATTATTAATGTCTGCCATACCGTATCCTTATTTATTATTGAAGCTACTGTATGTTAGACTGCTTTCTCTCAAAATGGAAGTGTTTGAGGGGGAAATGTGTTGTTTTATGTCAGATTATATCTGAATTTTAAGCAGAAAATTTTATAAAACATCTATAAAACTATTTTAAAACGCAATTTGAATACGGTTTGAATTTAAAATTTTGCAAAAATCTGCTATTTTCTCTCAATTATGCTTCCAGCTTAAAGAGGTAAAATTAATCCGATATTTCTTACATTTAGTCTTGGAAAACTCATTCTTAAGTTTTGGAATTTGTTTCGATAAAATCTTTATTAAATAAAGTCAGGGAAGCGATTTCCCCTTAAAAATTTTACTTCCGACTTTCAAACAATAATTATTTTTCAATTACCTCATTTTGCAAAAATTCAAAAATCTTATACGAAAAATCTACGATTTTTCTGAACGCTAAAAAGCCAATTATACGGACTTTTGAACGGCATTGAACAAAATCTAAAACAACGTGTCCCAAAATAATCAAACTGTCTGTCAAAATTCACAACTTTGTCCGGGGCTAAAATTCAAACACACAGGGCAAATTCAGTAATATCAAGAAAATTTTAGGAAAATCACCGGACTTTTATATCCTAATAACCGGGCATTCTGGACATTTCGATTACCTCATTCTCCTTTTGAGGGAAGTGCCTCTTTTCCCCAAACAATAAACATTTCCACCATTCACACAACCACATATTTATAATCATTGTCGCTATTAATATACAGGAAAGTTGCCGCCAAATTGTGGACAATAAAGTGACTTTCTGAGTAGTTTCAGTCAACCACTCGGAAGGGGATGTAATTCAAACGTAAAGCCAAAAGTCGGCAGAAAAATATTTTTTCAAATGTCCCATTAAAACCCAGAAGTGCCTCAAACCTAAAAACAATGGGCAAAAGGGGTATATAATTTCAATTACATATTTTCAATTTGTCCGGAGAAGTTATATCTACAGTCCCATTAAAACCCACCCAGAGAGTATCATGAGTATCCTATATACACAAACTCTTAAAACTGCCTAGGTTGGACCCGAACCTGTGAAGTCTTAAAACGCTTGCTATGTCACTATTCATAGTAACTCTGTTTTGCAACAAGTCAAGTCTATCGAGCAATAATATCGCACATTTCAGACACGTTTTTTAACATGGGCTGAAAATGAACCGATGATAAAATTTTAATTCAAAATTTGTTTAATATGGAATGTTACTCCTGATAGTATGATCATTACTTATTAAACTTCTCCGCATCGAGGTATCTGATTACCCTTGCAGGGTTTCCCACTACAACTGCGTTATTCGGAACATCTTTGGTTACAACAGCACCTGCACCGACTACGGCATTTTCACCTATCGTAACTCCCGGTAGTATTGTTACATTTACTCCAATCCATACATTGCGTTTAATATGAACAGGTTTGCAGGTGATGACATATCTGTCATAAAAATCGTGGTTGTTTGTTGCGACAGTACAATTCAAAGATATCATCGTATTATCTTCTATCGTCAGACCGCCTGCTGACATGCATTGAAATCCGTTTAAAATAACAACATCTTTACCTATTTTTACTTTGTCTGCCAATATTGTAAAAATCGGCGGATGAATAACCGTATTTTCACCCAAGGTGTGATTAAAAAGCTCCTGAATAAGTTCCTCACATTCAGGTGTTGTAGGATTCGTTTGATTTATTCTGAAGCATAAATCCGAACTCCTTTTTGCCTCTGCAATTCTTTCAGGACTTTGTGTTCTTACATCAATTCTAACTTCTTCCATATTATGCCTCTTTTTTAAATACATTTTTAGGGCATCCGCAAATCGGACATTTGTACTCTGCAGGTTCACTGTCTAGATTCCCGACATACTCAAAGCCACAAACACTACAAGTATAAAAAGGTTTATCGGAACTATTTTCTTCGTCTTTTGGTGCATATTTGTCAATAATGGCTTTAGTTACTTCTCCATGGTGTTTTTCCTGTTGTGCAAATTCTCTGACTTGTTTAACACTCTCTTCATCAATACCAATTTGAGCAAGTTTGTCTGCTAACAGATTTATACTGTTTTCTCCTTTGTATTCTGCTTTTGATAATCCTTTTATCATTTGCCAAAAATATTTTTCATCTGCAGGATATCTTCCGTTCAACATTGAATAGAAAGCTCCATGATTAGTTTCCTGATTACCAAGTTCTATAAATTCTTTAGAGACATCATCTAATCCAAATTGTTTTTTGGCAATATATGCTAACGCATAATACATGGCTCCGCCAATAGCTTCTCCCTGGGCTAATTGTGCTATAGTTTTTTCTAATTCTGTTCCTTTTGTTTTTCCAAAAATACTCATAAATTTTCTCCTATATTTGCTTAATCTTCAGGTTTCCAAGAACCCAGCATTTGTTCCTGTTGCTCTAATGTCATATTGAAAAATCTTTTTCCGCTATCAAGTTTTCTTATTTCATTCATTTCATCCTCTGTCAATTCAAAATCAAATATTTCAAAGTTTTCTTTGATATGAACAGGATTTGTTGAACGGGGGAAAACTATTGTTCCTTCCTGAATATGCCATCTCAAAATAATTTGTACATTAGTTTTGCCGTACTTTTGTCCTAATTTTGTGAACAATGGTTCATTTATCAAGCCTTTATCACCGTGTCCTATCGGATACCAAGATTCTATAATAGTTCCGTACTTTTTGATTCTTTTCTTTAATTCGTTTTGCTGATAATACGGGTGACATTCAACCTGCAAAACTGAGGGGCAAATATTAGCAATATCAAGAACTTCTTCAAGTCTTTCAGATTCAAAATTTGACAACCCGATAGATTTTACTCTTCCGTCTTTAACTGCTTTTTGCATATCTTTATATGCTCCGATATAGTCGCCAAATTGTTGGTGCAAAAGGAGTAAATCAATATAATCCGTATCAAGTCTTTTGAGCATTTTGTCTATGGCATCTGAGGTCTTGCCTTCTCCATATTCACTAGGCCAAAGTTTTGTAGTTATCCAAATTTCTTCTCTTGGTATTCCGCTTTCTTTAACGGCTTTTCCGACACTTCTTTCGTTTTGATAAGCGTGAGCCGTATCAATATGACGAACACCCATTTCAAGAGCAGTTTTAACTGCATTTATTGTTGCTTCACCTTCGGGTACCTGATAAACACCCAGTCCGAATTGAGGGATTTTTGTTCCGTCATTCAATGTAATAAATGTTTGTGTCATATTTTTTCCTTTATTTATTAAAACCCTAAACCTTTTAGCCATTCCGAAACTTTTTTATCAGCTTCGGTTCTATCATTTTGTGCGATATGACCGTAAATCGCAAGACCTTTTAAAACTTTTGTACCTGTTTTATCCATTCCTTGTGTCCCGCAAAAACCACTACCCTCGTGAGTGCAGAATGGAATTATATTTTTGCCGTTAAAATTATAGCTTTCTATGAATGTATAAACAGGCATTGGTTTATCGCCCCACCAAATAGGGAAACCAATAAATATAGTGTCATGTTGTTCAAAATTATCAACTTTGCCAACAATTTCAGGTCTTACGTTTTGGTTCATTTCTGCTTTTGCATATTCGGTTAATTCAGTATAGCCTTTCGGGTAATTATCGTTTTTTACTTTAATTTCAAATAAATCACCGTTTGTTTTAGTAGCTATCATTTTGGCAATAATTGCAGTGTTACCCTCTGTTATATTGCCAACCGAATGTTGTTCACCTGTTCTGGAAAAATAAGCTACCAATACTTTCTTATTATCATTTACCCCAGCCATTGTTTTACCTCCGTTGTTATTTTTAAACAAGAAAAATCCACCTAATACGACTATTAAAAGTCCAATTAAAATAAGTTTAATGTTCATTTAATTTCCCTCGGTTTTAATTCTCCATAAAAATAGCTTGCCGTTGCTCCGCCGTCTGTTAAAAAGTCTGAACCTGTAATAAAATCAGCTTTTTCGCTTAATAATAGTTCTGCGACATTTGCAACTTCATCCGCTGTTCCCGGACGTCCTGCCGGACATTTAGCAAACATATTCTTATAAAAGTCACCTCTTATACCGTTGAATTCATCTATTGCAAGAGGGGTAACAATAATCCCCGGAGAAATTGAATTTATTCTTGCTCCTCTTTTACCCCATTTACAAGCTTCTGCCATAACTCTTTTTACATTACATCTTTTAGCCATTTGATATGCGTGAAGTGTATCTTTAATATTTTTAGGCTGCAATACTTCAAGATTTAAGAGTTCTTCTGTCGGTGTGCAGGCTAATTGTTCATCAATAACAGGCGATAAAGCAGGCATTCTGTGTCTGCTTTGTGATGAAATAGTAACTCCGCGACCACCCGATTTTATAACTTTTCCTACTTCTTCCAATAAAACAGCAGTTCCGTATAAATCGACTTTTAATATAGTTTCAATAGGTGCTTGAGAAGGTGAAACACCTGCCGCATTTATAAGAGTTGCAATTTCGCCATATTCTTGACCTTTTTTAATGAAATTTAAAATAGAATCTCTATTTGATAAATCACACTCAACGCTTTCAATATCAAATCCTGCTTCACGCATAATTTTTGCAGTAGTATTAGCATTGTCAATATTTTTATCGCCTACAATAATTTTTTGATTAAATCCGACTCTGCGAGCAATAGCCATTCCGATTTGACCTGCTCCGAGCCACAACATTACATCTTTCATTTGTTATCCTCTATCTGATAAAGTTTGTATGTACAATTTCTTCTTGTTTCGGCATTGGAATGCCGGCATTCTGTCCTGCTTCTTTCAATTTCAAGAACCAAGCCATATTACGGGCAAGTATTCTCATATTTTGCATACCTTCTAAATCCTGTTTAACATCATCAGGTGAAGCCCCATGTACCATATTCCAATATCTGCCTGAAATCATAGGCATTTCTGTAATTGCAAAATATTTGTTTAATTGATCTAATGTGGCAGTTGTTCCGGCACGTCTTGCACTTGCAATAGCGGCTCCCGGTTTATGTTCAAAAACTTTTTTCCCGCCTGTAAAATTAACAAAGAAAGCTCTGTCTAAAAATGCAGTTATACCGCCGCAAGCGCTGCCGTAATGAACAGGAGAGCCGAATACAAAACCGTCAAAATCTTTTGCGTATTCTACAAAGTTATTTACATCATCGTCATTTATTACACATCTGCCAATTTTTGCACAAGCACTACAACCCCTGCAGGGTGTTATTGAACCAATACCGATTTGGTATATTTCAGAATCAATTCCTTCTTCTTTTAATGTTTTTGAGATTTCTTCTAATGCTGTATAAGTGCAGCCGTTTTTATGTGGTGAACCATTGAATAACAATACTTTCATATTTTCTCCTTAATATAATCCTGTTTGAATATGTGGTACATAAGGTCCCTCTAACCTCTTTATTATATCATCACTCAATTTAATGTCCAAAGATGAAACTGCGTCTTCAACGTGTTTAACGTCTGTGCAACCTACTATAGGTGATGTTATATAAGGTTTTGATAACATCCAAGCCAAAGAAACTTGTGCCATAGAGTAACCCAATTCTTTTGATATTTTTTCAAGATTATCGACAACAACTTTATCCTGCTCATCCGTTGCGCCCCATACCATTGGTGATACTTCATCAATAGAATTTCTTGCGGTTTTTGTTCCCCATGGGTGAGCACATCTTCCGCCTGCTAGCGGCGACCAAGGAACAACAGCAATTTTCCTGTCCTGACACAAAGGCATCATTTCTCGCTCTTCTTCACGGTAAATCAAGTTATATTGATTTTGCATTGATACAAATTTTGTCCAACCGTTGCGTTCTGCGATTTGGTTTAATCTTTCAAACTCCCAAGACCACATAACAGATGCACCGATATAACGTGCTTTACCTGATTTTACAACATCGTGTAATGCTTCCATAATTTCTTCCATAGGTGTTTCGTGGTCAAGTCTATGAATTTGGTACAAATCAACATAATCAAGTCCTAATCTTTTAAGTGAATGGTCAATTTCTGCCATAATATTTTTTCTTGAAGAACCTGCACCGTTTGGTCTGCCTTCACGCATTCCAAAATGTACTTTTGTTGCAACAACAATTTCATCTCTGTCTAAACCGTATTCTTTAATCAAACGCCCTGTGATTTCTTCACTTGTTCCTAATTGATAAACATTAGCCGTATCAAAATAATTGATACCTAAATCTACTGCTTTTTTAAATATAGGTTTAGCATCATCATAATCTTTTGCCCAAGGGAAAACACCGTTTTCTTTCCCCGGTTTTCCAAAACTCATACATCCTAAACAAATTCTTGAAACATCAACACCCGTATTGCCTAATTTTACATATTGCATAATTTATCTCCTTTTTTATATTTTTATGATAAATTATGTTTAATGATTTTTCAAATTGAAATATTAAATTATTGATTTAAAAATTCGATTAGGGTAAATATATAAAAGAGGGCATAATTAAGGACGAAAAAATGAACACAAAACAAATTGATTACATATTGGAACTTGCTCAAACACAGAATTTTAACAGAGCAGCAGAAAATTTGTATATCTCTCAATCAACTTTGACTTATCAGATTAAAGAAGTTGAAAAAGAACTCAATTTTTTGCTTTTTGAAAGGTCGGGAAAAGGTGCAACTTTAACTCCTGCCGGTAAGCAATTTGTTACCACACTAAAAACCGTAAAAGACGAGTTGCGTCTCGGAATAGAACAGGCACAAAATTTTAGCAAAAAATATTCTGATAATATTACAATAGGTTTACCGACTCGATCATGTATATACTATCTACCCCAAGCAATGAAAGAATTTAATAAAAAACATCCTGATATTTCAATTACACCAATATTTAACGGATTTTATAAGCCGGAAGAATTTTTGAAAGGGAATCAGGATGTATTTTTCACATTTGATAATGAGATGAAACACGTCCCAGATACAAAACTTATTCATCTTTATACAAGCCGAATTTATTTAATAACAAAAAGAGATGATGAACTTGCAAAACTAAAAATTGCAAAAATAAGTGATTTAAAAGGAAGGACTTTGATGGTTGGAGGTGGTTCTCCACCGCAATTGAGAGCACTGCAGCAGAGAATAATAAATTCGATTAATATTGATTATTTTAATTCAGAAACCCATGAAACAACAATGACAAATATTTTGGCGGATAAAGGAATCTGTCTAACCCCCGGATTTTTTCAAGATTACACAGGGGAATTTGCATGGATACCATTTGATTGCGAAGAAAAGTTTGAATGTTATTTATGCGTTCATACGAACGATAAAAGAGAAAGTCTGAAAGAATTTATACGGATTCTGAAAGGTATTTATCAAACAGAATTTTTTTAAATTCAAATATAATTTTTCTTAATTTACTCTTTTACCCATTTCGTAGGCTTCTTTCATTGCAGGTTTATCTTTGATTTCGCCTTTTTGGTAAACGCTATGACCATAGATTATACCGCATTCTTTTGCACCGTTCACACAGTCCGCATAACCTCTAAAACATTCTATGGTTCTGTCTAAACCGGTTTTACCTTCCGCACAGGTTGCAATATAATAAAAGTCTTTGTTTTTAACTTCTGTCCAACGAGCAACTGTTCTGTCAATCAGAGCTTTTAATTGTGCATCTATTGAATAAAAATATACAGGACTTGCAAGTATCAAAACATCGGCATCTATTATTTTCTGCAAAATCTCTGTCATATCATCTTTTATTGCACACTCGCCATTGTGAGTTTGACAATAATAGCAGCCTTTACAATAATCTATTTTCTTTTTTGAAACATTTATTTTCTCAACCTGATTACCTGATTCTATTGCACCCTTCATAAATTCATCACATAGCATGTCAGAATTCCCGCCGATTCTCGGGCTGCCTGATAATATTAAAACTTTTTTACTCATATTTTTTCTCCTATTTCAAATTCTCTTTATAAAAACTTTCTATTTTATCAAAAGGAATTGCGTTTTTGTCACCACCATCATACAAGTCCACATGGTTTGCACCTTTTACAATTAAAAGTTCTTTGTAATCACCTTTTAATTTCTTAAATGCGTCTTCACCGAAGTATCTGGAATGTGCGTTTTCCCCATGTACAACTAATACAGGAGTTCTGATTTCGGATGAATATTGTAAGATTGGTTGATTTATTAAAGACAGAGATGATGTCGTATTCCAATTACCGTTTGAATTTATTGAGCGTTTATGGAAACCTCTTTTAGTCTTATAATAGTCCCAATAATCTTTTACAAATTGAGGTTCATTTCCTGTTAATTTTTCAGGCAAACCATCTGCTTTTGCGTAAGTTCCTTTTTTATAATCTTCCGTTCTTTGTTTATTGAGGTTTTGTTTAATTTCATATCTTGCATTTTCATCAATCGAATCATTATAACCTTTGGCTGAAACTCTTGTCATATCGTACATTGTAACAGCTGTTGTTGCTTTTATTCGTGTATCAATAGCAGCAGCGTTAATCGCAAATCCGCCAAAGCCGCAAATACCTAAAATACCGATTTTATCAGCATCAACATTTTTATTGTTGCTTAAAAAATCAACTGCTGCCGAAAAATCTTCAGTATTAATATCAGGACTTGCAACATTTCTTGGAGTTCCCGAACTTTCGCCTGTACAAGAAGGGTCAAATGCAAGAGTAATAAAACCGCGTTCAGCCAAAGTTTGGGCATATAAGCCTGATGATTGTTCTTTCACTGCACCAAATGGCCCTGATATTGCAATAGCAGAAAGTTTATCATTTTTATTCATTGTTTTAGGCGTGTATAAATCTCCGACAAGTGTAATTCCGAATCTGTTTTTAAATTCAACTTTTTGAATATTAACTTTGTCTGATTTCGGAAAAGTTTTATCCCCAGTCTTAGCATTAGCCATGTTTGAGCCTCCGATAATTAACAAAATTGTAAATAAACCTAATAATAATTTTTTAAACATTATTCACCTCTACTTCTTTTATCACTCTTGCTGGGTTTCCGACAGCTATTGTGTTAGCGGGGATTGATTTTGTCACAACGCTTCCTGCCCCAATAATTGCACCATCACCGATAGTTACCCCCGGTAAAATCGTACAATCCGAACCTATCCAAACATTTTTACCGATTTTAACGGGACTTGGAGTAAGATTTTGTCTTTTTAATGGATTAAAATCGTGATTTAAAGTTGCAATTGTTGTATTATGCCCGATTAAAGAACCGTCACCAATTTCAATCCCGCCTTGGTCTTGAAAACGGCAACACGCATTTATAAAAACATTTTTGCCTATTTTGATATTTTTCCCGCAATCAGTATAAAAAGGCGGAAACAAGCCAAATGTTTTGTCAATTTCGCTTTCTGTAAGTTTTGAAAAAAGTTCTCTGATTTTTTCAGGCGGGTTATATTTATTGTTGATTTCAGAAGTGATTTTTAGTGCTTCCTGACTAAATTTATGAAAAGCTTCAAAAATTTCACTTCCTGCTTCAACGTAAGTCCCTTTTTGCATTAGTTCTCTAAATTCTTGTGTTGTTATTTCCATTTTTACCCTATTTTAATTTACTATATTCTTCATCCGTAACAGGTTCAAGCCATTCGTTAGAGGTTTCAACACCGTCTACTTCAACTGCCAAATGTGAAAACCACGAATCAGGTGCAGCACCGTGCCAGTGTTTTACATTAGCGGGAATATTTATAACATCACCGGTTTTCATCTCAATTGGTTCTTTGCCCCACTCCTGATAATAACCTCTCCCGCCAACTGCGATTAACATCTGTCCGCCGCCTGATTTTGCCCTATGGATATGCCAATTGTTTCTGCATTTTGGCTCAAATGTCACATTATAAATTTTTACCTGTTCGGTTGATACAGGTATAATATAACTTTGTCCGATAAAGTATTTTGCGTAAGCATCGTTTTTATTCCCTATCGGAAACATTATTGTTTTTTGATAATCGTTCAATGACTGCAATTTATTTTCCTTTTCACCCTCATTCATTACGTCTTTAACCGTTTTCAATGCTGCAAAAGAATTTGGAAAACCAACATAAGGCATAACCTGAATAATTGCAGCTGTAATTGTTTCTATTGAATTACCGGCTTTAAGATTACCTTTGATATGGCTTTTTAAAACATTAGTATTTCCTGTTGTTGTAAGAATTGCAATTGTCATAAGTTCTCTTGTTTTAAGGTCAAGTCCTTCTCTTGTGTAAAAATCACCAAAACAGACTTCTGTTAAATATCTTGCAACGTCAGTTCCCATATCATTAGGTAAACCCTTCATATTTTGAACGATTTCATCACCATACATCGGGTTTTGTATTTCGTAGCCTTTTTTGTATCTGTTATTTTCGTTTGTTGTTTTTGTGCTTTTTAATTCTTTTTCCAATCCTCTTTCTTTTATAACTTCGTTAAAAACAGAGATTGCATTTAAAGTTTTTGGGAAACCGATAAACGGTGCGCATTGATAAATTGTTTCTCTTATTTCTATTGAAGTATTGCCAGCGTTTAAGGCACCGTTTATGTGTGCCTTTAATTGCGGCAGTGTCTGCATAACAGTTAAACTTGTAACTGTCAATAATTCTCTTGTTTTTATATCCAAATCGCCCACTGGAAATACTTCACCAAAAATATATTTCTGTAAAATATCCATAAAATCTTTATCAGGACCGTTATTGTTTTTAGTTGTTATATTAAATAATATCTCTAAATTTTTATCAGCAATCTCTTGTCTTGTCATACCTTTATTCCCTTTCGCAAATGCACTCAAATTAAACATTAAAGCGGATAATAAAACAGTAATACAGAATTTTTTAATCATATAAAATCCTCATTTATACAATAATTATAATATAAATTTATTAGAGAGCATGATGATTTCTATTGTTTTGCAAAAAGCTTTAACCCAATAACGCCAATGATAATCAGGATTATGGATATAATTTGCAAAACGGTTATTTTTTCGCTAAATAACAAAACTCCGAGAATTGTTGTTCCGATTATTCCAAAAGCAACCCACATCACATAAGCCATTCCAAGGGGGAGATATTTAAGAGCGAGTGCTAAAAATACGGCACTCAAAATATATGTGATGGCAGTAATGATAGACGGAATCAAAACACTGAAACCGTTTGAATATTTCATAGCAATTGCCCAAATGATTTCAAAAATACCTGCAAGCAGTAACATTAACCATTTCATTTTTACGCTTCACCCTTCAATAAAAATTCTGCATAATCTTTTGTTTTTGTTCCTTTACGTTTATGCTCGGGGTCAATTTTATCAAAGAAACAATTTGGCATCTCATCCATTCTTAAATTCTTTTCAATGCAAGGTGTGCAACCCATATCATGATTTAGCGGGTGCAATTTGCATTTTGTATTTTTGCAGGTACATAATTCTTTTGCGTCCATATCTACTCCTCTGCTTCAATTTTAAATATCACGGGGCGAAGTCCGTCATTACAAGAACAAATTGCAACCCCGGGTTTTCTTATCCAATCACCGTAATAAAATAATTCTTTTGTCGCACCTCCGTGGGCAAGAGTAAAAACATATTGATAAATTGCTTTCCAAGCCTCATTACAAAAACCTTCGGGACATTCCCAATCGGCATAGAAAACTTGTCCTTCTTTTAGCATCGGACAAGCGGTTAAACCTTCAACGCCGTATTCTTTAGCAAGTTCTTCATCAAAATTTCGTTTCAAAACTGTTATTTTGCATTTTTTCATAAGTTATTTATCCTTATTTCGTACAAATTAATTATAAAACAAAATTTGCTTGACAATAATTAGATGTCTAATTATCATAATTATATGAGAAATTTTTTATCGCTTATATCTAAAATTCACGATAAAGGTAATCGTTTAATTATTGAAGAACTAAAAAGAAACGGAGCAGATGGACTTGTACCGAGTCATGGTGATATTTTAGTTTGCCTTTATCAAAATGATAAAATGACAATGAAAGAGATTGCAGATAAAATCAACAGAACAAGACCAACAGTTACAGTTTTAGTTGATAAACTGGAAAAATTAGGTTATTTACAAAGAAAAATTTCTCAAGAAGATAGCAGGTATACATATATAGTTTTGACTAAAAAAGGAAAAGATTTCAAACCTGTATTTGAAAAAATTT
>Ga0310695_10001119_pt1 | contig 65226 bp, 35 predicted proteins | sample RumenRJG_04DNA_FD_203882 | JGI IMG/M metagenome (GOLD analysis project Ga0310695, IMG submission 203882) | Bovine rumen microbial communities from Lethbridge, Alberta, Canada - RJG_04 (v2) (version 2) | ecosystem: Host-associated > Mammals > Digestive system > Stomach > Rumen | place: Canada... | reverse complement strand
ACGCGGCGGCGCTGGCGCTAGGGTAGAACCGGCACGTCACGGCGTCGAACATGCCGGCCGTGCCGTTTCCGTCAACCACGGGCTTGAAGTCGCGCACCTTGCGCTCGGGCATGTAGATCGCGAACGATTCGAACCATCCCTTCAGCGTCTGGTCGTACTGCGAGCCGTTCTTGACATTGCGGAACAGGTTGACGGTCCATCCGCTCTCGACGAAGTGAGCCATATCGACCATCGGCGTGTAGAGGACGCCGTCGAAGCTTGACAGAACCGCGTTGAACTTGAGATGATGCAGTTCTCCGAGCGTGGCACCCGAAGGCTTCTGGTTGACGCCGCTCACTTCGAGGTGCCACAAATCCTGAGGACAATGCGCCAACCCGAAGTTGGACGCCTTGTCGGACGCCATTGCGCCGAACATCCAGTCCCACTTGCCGTTCTGCGACTCCGGCATTACGTCGAACTCGGCTGTCATCCAGCGGCGCGGGGCGACGCCCGTGTCGATGTACGAAGCGCCGGCGGACTTCACGTATTTCACTTCCTTTGCGTACGGAAGACTGTTCGTCTGCATCAGGAAGAAGCGATAGCGAAGGTTGGTCTTCATCCAGGCCGGGACGGCGAACGTGTAGCTTGCATCGCCGACGGCGACCTCGGTCAGGTTGCTGAACGAAGTCCATGCGTACTTGTCGGCGCCGCCGTCCGCCGCGCCATACGCAAGGCAGAGCGCAAGCGGCTGCGTGCGGCGGCCGCCGAAGGATAAAGTCACGGAATCGTTGTCGCTCGCGTCAACCGTCATCGTGGGCTCGTCGTGCGCGTCGATCTTCAGGACATCGCCGAGTTCCATGCCCGCCCTGCCGCACTCGTAGATGCGCTGAATCTCCTCTTCTGTGAGGGCTCGGTTCCAGAGCGCGAAGTCGTCGATTGCGCCGGTGAATTTGGCGGAGTAGGCAAAATCCGTCGGCCTCTGCCCGATGCAGAACGGGTAGCCGGTCGCAAGGGTGAAGTTTGCGAGCGTGGTGGTCTGCTTGCCCAGGGCGCTATCGGCGGCACTCTTGCCCTGATATACCCTGAAGGTGCCATTGTCGCCGACCACAGCGTAGAAAGTCCAGATTCCGGTTGCCTCCCAGTCGAAGTACAAATCGAAGCGTTTGCTGCCGTCGGCGGCATGCATGTTGACGTGGGACTTGCCGCCCTGTGCGGCCGCAAATATGAATCCTTTTTCCTTTCCGCCCCAGCTGTTGTTACCGAAAACGATCGGGTCGCTTTCCCAGTTCACGCTGCGCCTCAACCAGAGAATGGCGGAGAAGGTCTTGTTGTTCGGATATGCCAGCGAGCCGGCGTCGGTGCCGGGCAGTTTGAGGTAGCCGTAGTCCGATTCCGACGTCGTGATGTCAAGGCACTGGCCCACAAAGCCGTTATTGACGAGCGTGGCGCACGTGGCGGACGGCTCGGGCGCGGCCTGCACGGCGACGCCAGACGTCGATTTGTTCGCCATGTCGCCATTGAACGGCAGATACACCGCCAGGCCGTCATTGAGCGTAGCGCCTGCGGCGGACAGTCCCGCCAAGGCGATGGTCAACGTGGCGAACGCCACGACGGCGGCTTCCCCGCATATGGCTTTCAACATGAGATCTTTTCCTGTCGCCATGGATTTCCACCTGAGGTAGTTGCAAAACCCCTCTTCCGCGCCGTCTGCGAGCCAGGCCGCGCGGCCTGAGGGAACTCGCAAAACCACATCTGCGCGGCTGAAAGATTCAGCACAACCATTATGCCAAATCCGCGCTTCCGGCGCAAGGGGGAGAATGCAATTTCTTTGAGAGAGAGAGGGGTCCCATGGCAGACAGTTTACGAAAAATTCAGTCACTCCACCACTCTTACTCCACCAATCGTGTCCGACCGGGCGCATCTGCGTAAGCATGAAAAACCGGGGCGCGCACAAGCGCGTCCCGGTCGTTTCTACCCTATCGGCAGACATCAGCGCACAATGATCATCATGCCGTCTTTGCTGATGCGCGCTTTGCCGCCGGAAATGCTCACTCCCCAGCCCTTTGGCAGGTTCGTCGCTGCCGGTTTGCCCGTCACGGTGCCGCTACCGCTGATGAACGTGAAGCCGCCGCCCGTGAGGTTTTCGGGATCAACAAGATTGATTGTCGCGTCGGAGAGATCGATCACGCCCGTGTTCGTAATGGCGTCGTTCACGTTCAGGTCGATCACACCGCTCACCTTGAGCGTGCCGTTCTGCACAGCGCCGCCCTTGCAGGCGAGCGACGGCCACGTAAGCGTCTGACCGCCCAGGTCGAGCGTTCCGCCCGTCGCAAGTTCGATCTCGCCAAACGACGCATTCGGCCCGAGCGCCGCGCTGCGCAGCACGCCTTCCTTGGACATCGCGCCAGTCCACACGCGCACTTCGTCGTAGTCCGCCTGCGCCGCGCTATCGTTCCAGAAGGAGTAGCCGAGTCGGAAGTAGGTCTGCGTGATCTTCTCCGTGAGCTTCCAACCGGCGAACGTCTGGTTGATCGTGCCCACGAGTTCGCCGGTGGCGGTGTTCACGCAGTACACCTTCATCGAGGTGCTGCCGTCCGGGTTCGCCTGGAAGGTGAACGCGAAGTAGTACGGCACGTCCTTCGTCAGCGTGCCCGTGCCGGTAAACATGCCACCGCCGGTCACGTCGATGCAGGAGGTGCCGGTGGCCTTTTCGCGGTGGAACGTGAAGCAAATGACGTCGCCGACGCCAGAACCGAGGCAGAACATCTTGGGCCATGTCACGTCCGCCCGGATCGTAGCCCAGAACTCCATGGTCACGCTGTCGGAGTGAAGCTTGTCCGAACCAAGCTCGATGTAGTTCTTCTCCTTGTCGGCCGCGGTACCGCCGGGAATCCGCGCCATGCCGTCTTCCGTGAAGGTGATGGTGGAAGTCGGCTCGGCGGCGACGCCGGTGACGGAATCCTTGTAATCGCCGTTGAAGCTCCAGCGGTGGGCGAGGGAGAGCGGCCTCTCGAACGTGCTGCCGGAAGTGAGCGCGAGCGTGCCGGCGGCGACCTTCACCGTGCCGACGGCAGGAAGCGTGCCCACCGTAAGCGTGCCGGAACCGGCCTTGACGAGCTTGGCGGGACCCATCGCGCCCGTCACCGTGCTGTTCGCCATCGAGACGTTGTTGCCGTTCGAGTCGAGCGTGAACTCGCCGCCGTTGAACTGAACGTCGGCAACGCCGTCGATGAACGCGCCGGCTGCGGTGGCTTTCAGCGTGCCGCCGTTGAGCAGTAGCGTCGCCGTGCCGTCACCCTTCCGAACCTTGGGCGTCACGAGCGTGCCGCCGTTCAGTTCGTAGTGACCGACACCTGTAGAGGCATTGCCCACGCACACGTAGGCTGACGACTTGGATACCGTGATCGTGCCGTCGTTCTGCACGAGCTTGCCCTTGCCGCCGTCTGCGACAAGAATGTTGTTGTTGTTCACGGTGAATGTGCCGCCCGTCATCGTCATGTAGCCGAGACCGCCGGTGCCCCACGGAATGCGGACGAGTCCGCCAACCGTCATGTCGCCGCCGGAGAGGTTGAACGTGCCGGTGCCGTCGCGTCCGACATACAGGTCGCCGCCTGTCGTGGCCGTACCGCCGCTCATCGTCATCGTGCCGGTGGTGTTTATGCCCTTGCCAATTTGCAGCGAACCGCTCACGGACAAACTTCCGCCTGTTTGGTCAATAATACCGATGCCTCCTTTGTTCTGGCCCATGTAGATGTCGCCCTCCGCGATATTGACCGCTCCGTTGTCTTTCACGATCAGGTTGCCTTTGCGGTTGGAGCCATTCCACACGCCCATCCAAATGCCCTTCGTCAAGTTTGCGACGGCATTCCCGCCAACGGTGAGGGTCCCCTCCGAGTCATTCTGGCACGCCATGTACAGTGTCTGGTTCGGCAGATTCAACACGCTGTCGCCGGACATCGTGTACGTACCCTTCGATCCGGCAGCTTCACGCGCGAGCGACATCCAGTTGTTCACCGTGACCGTACCGCCCGTCTGGATGAACTCGCCCGTGCCGCGGCGTCCGACCTGAAACTCGCTGTTTGCAGCCACAGTCAGCGTGCCGCCCGTCATCGTGTAGACGCCTTTCTTTCCGGCCGTCTCGCCGATACCGTGGACCTTGGCGCCAAGACTGACGTCGCCGCCCGTCTGCGCGAACTCCGTCGGCGAGGCGGACGCTCCGAGCTGCAGCTGCTCGATTGTAGACGTGCCGCTGCCGGACTTGGGGAACAGGATCTTCGCGCTACCGGAAATGGTAAGATTGGCAACATTGTCGATGAAAGTCGACTCGTTGAATGCGCCGGAGTAGGAGGCGTCAGCCACGGCAAACGCCAGAGCGGAACCTTCGCCGCCGGAGATCGCCGCGCCGGAGATGGCGGAGAGGTCGTTGAGCGAAAGGACGTGTCTGTTCAGATTCGCCGTGCCGCTGATGGTGGGCTTCACGGCAAGCCCGCTCCAGTCGCAGTCCGCCGTAAGCGTGCAATTGCCGATGTCGAGCGACTTGCAGGCGAACGTCGAGCCGGACGGAATCTGAAGGTTCACGGCAGTGCCAACGATCGAAAGCGCGTGGTTCGCCGTGGGCACGACCGCCTCGTCCGTGAGGGTGTCCTGCCAGTTGTTCGCGTTGAGCGCGTTGCCGTCGCCCGCAGCGCCCGTCCACGTGGCGGACTGCGCGCCCTCCTGGGCAAGCATGATCTTCGTGCCGACTTCCTTGACAAGGCCGTCCACGACTGCCTTGGTTTTCGTCGGCTCGCCCGTGAAGAGGAGGACGGCCTTCTTCGAAGCGGAGTTCGTCACATACGCGCCCACGAATTCGTCACAGGCGATATCCTTGACGGTGAGCTGGTGTCCGTTGAGGTCGAGCACCGCGCCGCCAGCAAGGAGAATCGGGCCGAGTTCCGTCCAGTCCTCGTTTGCGGTGAGCGTGTAGCTGTTCGATCCGCTGCCCTGCGGGAAGTTCGTGTTGCTGAATGCGTATGCGGCGCCGTTCACGGTGACGGTGAACGGCACGCTGCCGCCGTTGAACGACAGGGACGGACCGTAGCCGCCATAGGTATCGCCGGCGATGATGGTGAAGCGGTGCCAGCCCTCCGACACCTCGACCGTGGAGGTCGCCTCGCCGGTGTAGGAGTTGTTGTACAGCACCAGGCTGTTGTCGATGAAGATGGCGAAGTAATCGTCGAACTTCTGCTTGATCGACCACGTCCCGGCCTTGTCCGCCGAGACTTGGAACCAGCCGTCGAAGCGATCCTGCGACCACCTGAGGTAGGAGTCCCTCCACGAAGAATTCAAGAGGTTGTCAATGTCGCCGTCGCCATTGAAAGTATAGTCGCCGAGAGGAAGATGCCACCACAGGCCGTTGCCCATGCCGCTGCGGTCTCCGCTGTAGGCGATGCGCCCCCACTGCGTGGCGGGATGCGCGGCGAAGCCGATGGCGTGCCCGCTGTTGTTCAAGGCCGGACCGGCGACGAGCGTGTTGCCCTGCGGATAGAAGATCGTCTGGCTCACGGTGTCGTAGAGGCCCGCCACGCCGTTCTTCACGCAGGGGATGAAATCGCGGGCGGGCGTCCACGATCCTGTGTCGCCGGTCCACAGCTTGGCGCGGTAGAGACGCCCCAGATGCGGTTGCGACGGGGAGCCTTTTAGGTTGCTGGCGAACAGGAAGAGGTTCAAATCCGTGTCGATCAAGCCATAAGTTGCGGTGTCGTCCGACGATGGCGTGATCTTGCCGCCGGCCTGGTCGGTCCATGTGCCGGTCATGGCTCCGGCGGCGGAAACCTCCACCTCCGCCGTCACGAGAGTTCCATACCACGGGAAAGCACCCCAGTTGCGCATCGCGTCGCCATATTCCCAGCGGGCCTGCTGGCCCCAGTGCATGATGAGGTTGAAGCGTCTGGCTCCCCACGAACCGAGCATCACTGGAAAGTCGCCGCAACTGACGTTGGCGAACTTCACCTCCGCCTTCACGCCGACCTTGCCCTTCACGCCGGTGTCGACGTAGAGTGACGCACTCGGCTGCACCCACTCGACGAGGTAGTCGGGCGTGTTCTCGGCCGTGGGGTTGCCGATGTCGATTGCCGCAGCACCGCCATCCGTGACGGTCTGGCCGAAAGTCAGGTTCACGCCGGACTGGCTGTGGTTCACAGTGGATTCGCCGCCCCAGCCGTCATCCGGCCTGAGGGGCGACGCGGTGGACTCCACGGTGCAGAGGCGTTCGCCCTTGTTCGAGCCGCTTTCCGCCGTGAAGAGATACGACCCGGCGGGGATGATGAAGGCATAGATGCCCTTGGCGTTGGAGGTCTTGGTGGCGACGACGGTCCCGAGGGCGTTCTTAGCGGTGACGGTCGCGCCGGAGACGGGCGAGCCGTTGGCGTCCAGCACGCGTCCGCTGATGACGGACGAACCGCGCGTTCCCTGCGCGGGCGTGAAGATGGCCGCAGTCATGCGCTGGATCGAAGTGAAGGCCGCTACACTGGGCGGCGTGTACCATCTGTCGCTTCCGCCCGCGCTCTCTCCCCAGCCAAAGTTGAAGTGGACGTAGAGCGTGCCGCTGCCGTCGTAGCCATAGCCGTCCGCCACGACGCCGTGGCCGCCGTTGCCCGCGAGTTCCACGAGCACGGGAAGGCCTGCGTCGAGGCTGGCGAGCATCGCGTTTTCGTTGTAGGGAGAGGCCGTCGCCCCGGCGTAACCGAAGGTTTTGACGAGGGCGCTTGCCTGGGAGCCATTGAAACCGGATGTCTCGCCGCTGTTGTTGACGTTGTAGTGCGCGAACACGGTGAGCCCTGCATCGCGGCAGAGCTGCCCGATCGCCTTGCGCGCGGCTTCGTCGGTAGCGCCGGTGGGCGCATCGACCATCGCGTCCCAGTCGTAGGGTCCGCCGAACGCGGGGTTCCACGGCGTCTTTTCGGTCGCCGACGCGGAGGCGTAGTAGCCGTCCATGTTCCAGCCTACGTCCGTGCCGTTGTAGTTCACGCTGTCGTAATAGTTCTCGCCCGCCGTCACCTTGCCGGTGGGATAGCGGAAGTACTTCATCACCTGCGCCATGGCGGTTGCGGCGCAACCGCAAAGATTGTTGCCCGGCGTGTAGTAGTTGTAGCAGAGCTTGCCGTCCACGCTGCCCTGCGACCACGCCGTTGTCAAGAGCGGCGCGACGCGGAGGTCGGCGGTGGGCGCGGTGGCGGCCAGGCGGCGCGCGCCGCCCTTCTGCGAGGCCGCCGCCGCGAGCTTCGCCCATTCCGCCGCGTTGGCGGACGCGACGGCCGAACCCGCTTCGGGCATTCCGGCCGCACATGCGGCGACGTCGCACTTCACGAACAGCACGAGCGGGTTCTTCGCCTCGTCCTCCTCCCATGCGCCGGAGGACGCGTAGGACAGCACCGGCTTCAAGAACGTGTCGCCGGAGGTCACCACGTATCCGCCGCCCGAAAGCGACACGACGTAGTACGTGCCCTTGCCGTCGGCACCGGGATAAGCCTTTGCGGATTCAGGCGCGGAGAACACACCCCCGTCCATTGACTGCCGCAGATTGACCCAGCCCTTCGCCGCTGCAAAGGCGGCGTCTGCGGTCACGGTGTCGGCGCGCGACGGCGATGACGCCGTCGCTACGCAGATGGCCGCAAGTGCGGCCAGCGTCTTTGCTGATGCTTTCATTGTCGTTCTCCTTGTTTAAACTACGAGGTAGTTGCAAAACCCCTCTTCCGCGCCGTCTGCGAGCCAGGCCGCGCGGCCTGAGGGAACTCGCAAAACCACATCTGGCGGCTGAAAGATTCAGCACAACCATTATGCCAAATCCGCACTTCCGGCGCAAGGGGGAAAATGCAATTTCTTTGATGAGATAACTTCACATTTCCTTGTTTTCGCCTTGTTTTATCCAGTTTTATGCTATACTATAGGCATGAAAGCACAAGACGAACGGCCCAATCTCCCTGAAATGCCGCCATACAGGCTTGGCAGGCACTGGAACACGATCCAGGCATACCTCATACCCGGCATCGAGGACGACATCGGGGAACTCGGCGAAGAAAGAGAGGGGGCTGACCCTCGCGCCCCTCAGCTCGTCGTCGGCCGGCGTCTCGAACACGACGGGCCGCGGCATGTGCGCGGCGGACGCGGCAAGCGCGGTCGTTGCGGCGGCCATCGCCGCAATCACCAGTATCTTGTTCATCCGTGCCATTTCATTTTCCTTTTTTTCTGTTGCGACGCACATTATACCACATTCTGCGGTAAGCCGCCGCGCACGCTTCAGCGCACGATTATGAGCGTGCCAGGAGTGTAGCTCAGCTGCAAACCAGTCGCATCGGCGCGCAGGCGGTATTGGGAGAGAACTTCGCCATTGACGGAAAGACTGAACTTGGTCGTTGCGTCGGGCGGAGTGGCATTCCCCCACTTGACGAGATACGGGTCGTCGGAACCGATAATCGCCCTCGGCGAACGCGCGCCCAATTCCACGACGATGCGCGCATTTTCCGCGAAGGAAACGTAGTCGGTCCTTGAGGAGAACTTCGACTGCGGCACCCACGCAACGTCAAGTTCCGAAAGGTCGAGCGTGGCGCCGTCGAGGAGGCGTACCGTGTGGATCTTCGACGTTCCGTTCGCGAAGTCGCCGATCCGAAGCCTCTTCGATATCGAAATGACACCCGTACCGTCGTCCACCGAGCCGTTCACGTTGCGCGCGATCAGCGTTCCCAGCGAAAGCGGACAATAGACGTACATCGCGTGTTCGAAGTTCTCGAAGGTCGCCGCCGATGCGTCCACGCTTCCATCCACCCCGCTCTTGCCGATACTGAACACGCCTTCCTTTCCAAGGCGCACCGTCCCCTCTCCAACGGTGGCGTTCACCATGAAAAACCTCCCGCCGGCGCGCGTGAACACGTCGAGCACATGCCCGCCCAGGTCGAGCGTCGCAGGCGCGTATCCAGAATTGATTATGCCGTACTTGCCGCACAGCACGAACTTGGAATCCGCGCTCAAACGCACGTTCGCCATTTGGGCGTATGTGTCTTCCACCGAATATCCGTTCGCGAGGATGCCGCCGGCGAACTCGAAGGCGTATCCCGTGAGCGGATGCTGCCCGCATACGTCCAGCACGGCGCCGGAGTCGATCTTGACGTTCGCGGAGACGTTCGTCGCCCCGAGCGGCGTGACGCTCTGCTCGATGCGGTACGTGCCGGCGGCGACTTCCGTGCCGCCGGTGTGCGAATGGGCCACGCAGTCGGCCCAGATGCCATCGCCGTCCTTGACCACCTTCAGGCCGCCCGTGAAACGGATGCCGTGGTTTCGGACCGCGTCTTCCCCGGGCACGTCGATGTGCAGCACGCCGCCCCCCACCGAGTCGGTGACGGTGGCGTAGCCTGCCGTCTCCAGCGCGCTGCCGTGCGAGCTGGACGGGGCAACCTTGTCGGTATCGTAGAGGCGCACTTCCAGAATGTCCAGTTCTCCGTCTTCACCGCTGTTGTCGGCACACAGCAAAACCGCGCCCTGATTGAAGAAGTCGGTCGAATCGACAGTGCCTTCGTGCGCGAGCTCTCCGTTCAGATACACCTTGTTTCCTGAGGCGTTGGCAGTAATCAGAATTTCCTGAAACAAAGTGGAGGCCAAGCATGCGAGGGTTCCATAAGGTTTAAAATAGCCGCTGGAGCAGCCTATCGTGCTGTCGCTACTCTTGATGAAGAGCGCGGCATCGCCTTGGTTCGTGAGGTCGCGGGAAAGAAAACTTCTGTTTCCAGAGGCGCTACGCCTGATGAACTGAATAGACATAGCCCACTCGTGGTTCTTCACTGAGTCCGGCACGGGCAGTCTCACATGGTATTTTGCGGGGATACGGAGCATATATTCGCCAGAGAAGCGCTCTGTCGCGACGACGCTCATGTCGCCCAGGTCTGCTATCGCGTCCGAACCCTTGCCGTTGCCGTAGCATGGAATTCCCGCCTCGCCGCCCGGCAGGGCGGAGGCGAGCACGGCTGCGCTCTTCGGGTTTGCGGGATCGAAGTCGTTGAAATCCCATTTCGCGACAGGCTGCGCCGCACCAGCCTTGATCCCAGAGACTGCAAGCGAGTGCCCGGCGAGGTCGAGCGTACCGCCGGCAGGGATTTCGAGCACGCCATCGGCGCGACGGTCGACGTCCGCAGCGAGCGTTGTGGAGGCGCCGAGGACGGTCGGCTGGGGACTTGTGAAACCGTCGTAGACGCTCACCTCGGCTATGTAGAGTAGATTATCCTCGTTGTTGTTGTCTGCACTAAGAAGAATGCCGCCATCGTTGAAAAACGTCGACGAATCCTGTATTGAGGAGAGCGCCACGTCACCGTCGAGATACACGGTGTTACCGGATGCGTCGGCGTTGATCACGAGTTCGTGCCAACGCCAGCCCTTTGCGCTGCGACCGCCCTTTGGGTAGAAGATTCCGGTGCTGCAGCCAAGGGCGGGATAGGCGACGCCCTGAATAAAGAGCGAGCCGTCGCCGTTGTTGGCGAGCTTGTTCGAGAAGAAGCAGGCTTTCGCCGACGTGCCGTCTGCTGGACGGTAGTACTTCAAGCGCATCGACCAGGCGTGGTTCTTCACCGAATCGGGCGTCGCCAGCTTCACGTGGTAGTAGTTGGGGATGGCAAGAGCGTATTCGCCGGGGGCTAGACCGGGGCATTCGGTAGAGTCGGCACCCACCACGTACATGCCGCCGAGCGTTCCGTCCGCCGTGGGCGCGGTACCAGCGCCCTTGTAGTAGCACGGAACTCCAGCCGGCCCGCCCGGCAGGGCGGAGGCGAGCACGGCGGCGCTCTTCGGGTTCGCGGGGTCATAGTTCTGGAAGTTCCACTTTGCCACGAGCGAGCCGGCTCTCGTCGCAGCCAGCACCGACGGCAGTTCGCCGGTGACGAGCCAGTGGAAGAGCGCGGCACACTTCGGGTCGCTTGCGGCAAGCGACTCGGGGTGGAACTGGACGGCACGGATGTTCAGCGACTTGTTCTCGATCGCCTCGATCACGCCGTCCGGCGCGGTCGCCGCCACGGTGAATCCGGGCGCGAGCTTCTTTACTGCCTGGTGGTGGGTGGAATTGACGAGGTGGCACGAACTCCGGAAGATAGGCTTCAGGTATCCGTTGTTTGCGCACTGCACGAAATGGGTCGAGGCGTGCGCGGCGCCGTGTTCGCGTGCAAGGTCCTGGTAGAGCGTGCCGCCGTGATAGACGTTGATCATCTGCTGTCCCCGGCAGATGCCGAACACGGGCTTCTTCAGAGCCGTCGCCACGTCGAGAAGCGCCCATTCAAAGGCGTCGCGCTTCAGGTTGGATGCTTTGCAGTACGACTTCCGCGACTCTCCGTAGCGGGCGGGGTCGACGTCCTCGCCACCGCACAGGACGAGCAGATCGACGCCGCTCACCAAGTTCGTGAGCGCGGCGGCATCGTCCGTCCAGCCCAAGATGCGAACGGTCGCCCCCTGGTTGGAGAAGGCCGTCTGCACGTTCTCGGGTGCGGACGGCGTACTGCCTGAACACACGTCGGCTAGTCCGACCACGAATTCGGCGGCTTGTGACGGCGAGGGTGCCGTCGCTACGCAGAGCGCGGCCGCAACCAAGGCGCGCCCCATGGAATCTAATCTGGTTCTCATCATGTTCCTTTCTTTCGCGTGATACGTTTAGAAAAAGCCGCACTGGCAAGCGTACAATGGCAAGGGGAGGTGCGCACGAATCCGCACGCAATTCACCGCAAGATGACCATCATCCCGGTGGCTTTCGCATCAAGGACGATCTCGCCGTCCACGACCGAAACGCCCTTCACCCACTCTGGCGCGCCGACGGCGAGCGTGACATTCGCGCCGGCGAACTTCCCGCCCGCCGTCAGCACGTTCGCGCCGCCCTTCGGGCGCTTGCCGACAGCCGAGACCTTGACGACGACCGTTCCGCCGAGCGTCACCGTCTTGTCCGTCACGTCGAGCACCGGCGGCTCCCTGCCCGTGAAGTTGAATCCGAGTGCCGCCTCGTGTGCAAGCGTCAGGGCGCCGGCGAGCGCGACCGTCCCGGACTGCGCGAGCTCCAGCGTCGCGCCGCTTGCGACGCTGACCTCGGTTCGGGAAACCGGGCAGCCGGCGTTGACGGCTGCGGTCGCCGCGTCCTGCACGTACAGCCTGCCGCCAAAGCTGAGTTCACTTTCAAACGCCAGCCGGCCGCACCCTATCGCAGTCACCGATCCGCTGCTGCCGATCTGCCCGAGGACATGCACGGTGCGGGCGACGGCGCGGTCGTCGTAGTCCGAGGTGTCGATGACGACGGGGCCGTTCAGCTCAAGCGTGACGCCGTACCCGTACGTGTTGCGCGGGATCGTCCAGTCGGCGGACGAGGCGAGAACGGCGATCTTCCCGGAATCGACCTGGAAATACGGATAGCTTTTGGCGTTCACCCTGTAGTTGTCCCTGAAGGAGAGTCCGCCTGATCCCAGCACGATCGTGTTCGTGGCGGCGTTGCTGCCGTTGTTGAGGACGAGCGGATGGTTGCTCTGCGTCGAGGCGGAATTGACAAGCCCGTTCACCCGCGTAACGGCAGTGTCGCTTCCCTGCGCGAAGAATGCGGCAAGGCTGTATCGGGTGGTGTTATCTGACCACATGACATCCACCATCTCCCCCGTGACGACGAGCGTGCCGAAGTTGTTCGCGAGGAACCGGTTCTTGTTCGCCTCGCCCTGGCCCGCCTCGATGTTCGCGGCACGAAGCGTCGCGCCCTCCTCGATGACGAGGTTGTATCCGTTGCGGAGCGTCCCCGAGACGTTGACCTCCGATCCGGGCTGTATGCGCGCGTCGTTGGCGGGCGTGTTCCAGTCGCCCGTCAGGTTCCACACGCCCGCAAGGCGCATGGCGTCGACGGACGGCATGGCCGCGAGCGCGATCCCGCCGCTGAACACGATGTAGCCGGAGGCGGAGAGAGTCAGTTCCGGCGTCGCCGTCCGCGCATCGACGGGACACGCGAACACGTGGTGCTGCGCCGCGTTGTTCACGATGGCCGTCAGGCCGGAAAGCGCCCTTTCGCCGGAGATCGTGACGAGCGCGGAATACGCCGGGAACGTGATCGACGACGGGGCGAACGTGTCGCCGACCGTGAGGCTGGCCGCAGTGGGATTGCCGATCACGCAGCTGTCCCCGCTCCGCGGCACCGCGCCGTTCGCCCAGTTGGACGCCTCGCTCAGACTTCCGCTTTCGCCGCCGACCCACACGAATCCGGGGTTGCCCACGACGCAGAGGATGGCTTTTCGATCGTTTGAAAGGCGCAGGCTGCATCCCGCCGGCGTCGCGATGCCCGCCAGCGTCGATTCGGAAAACGTCTCCCCGCCCGTGAGGGCAAGAAGCATGTAAACGCCGTCCGCCAGCGTCGCTTCTGGAGCCGTCACCGCGATGCCGCCGCCGAGCGAGGCGAGCGAGGGAACGAGCACCGACGTGCCGACCTCCACGGTCGTCGCGCCCGTGTACGTATTTGCGGCGGCGAACGTGACCTTGCCGCCTCCCTTGAACGCCAAGCCGCCCGTGCCGCCGACGGCCTTGGCGATGGTGACGTTCTTTCCGTTCGTGTCGATCGTGCCGCCGTTCGCGCCGACCGTCACGGACAAGTTGTCCTTGGCGGGGATGAACTCTGCGTTGCTGGCGTAGGCACGGAGCGCCCCGCCGTCGATGTTCAGCGTTCCGGAACCGCCGGCCGAGGATTTGTTCACCACGACTCCGCCGCAAGAGAGAACGCCGCCCGCCGTGATGTTCACCACGCCGTTCGGGCCTTCTGCGCCGTAGAGGGCGAAGTTGATCGGCTCCATGAGCGCGACTTCGCCGCCGGCGATGTCGAGCGTCGCGTCGGCGGTGCCGCCCACGATGATGCCGTAGTTGTTCACCTTCGTGGTCTCGTACTTCGCCCCCGCGCGCACGGTCATTTTTGCGTGTCCGCGCTGGCCCAGATGGAAGTAGTAGGAGGCGTGGGAGACGGTGCCGCCGGCAATGTCGAGATGCCCCATGGAGGTCGTGTCCTTGCTGATGTCGGACGCGCCTGTCAGCGTCAGCGTCCCGCCCTCATGGATGAACGTCGTGACGGCGGACACGGCGCCGCCGACATGGAGAGTGCCCATCTCCCAGTCTCCTCCCTCCTTGACGACGGTCGATGTGATGTTCGCCAAGGTCCCGACCGTCCACGAGGCGGGTCTGTTCGCAAGCGTCGCCGCAGCGCCGACGCGGAGCGTGACGGGCTTCGCCGGATCCGTGCCGAACGTGAGCTTTGTCCAGTCGAGAGAAGCCGTCCCCGCCACGGCGAGCGTCCCCTCCTCAATCGCCGTCTGCTCCGTGCGGTTCGTTCCAAGCGCGAGCGTGCCCGCGCCCGTCTTGATGAACTCGCTGGAGAGAGGCGCGTTCACCGTTGCGGAGACGCCCTGCGCCACGACGACTTCCGGAGTGGAGATAGCGGCCTCCGCGCCCTCTGCGGCATCGACCGTCGCGTCCGCGCGGAAGTCGAGCGCAACCGCCGTCACGGATGCGTCGAGCGTTGCCTTGTCGCCCGCCGCCGCAAAGACGGCGTTGTTGTTGTTCTCCCATCCGGACGCAGCGCCATCGACAAGCCAGTTCGAACCGGCCGTCCATCCGCCGCCGTTCGCGCCGCCTCCCCACACGTAGTCCTTCGCGAGGATGGCATACGTGAGATAGCCGTCCGCCCAGCCCTTCTCGACGACAAGCGACGCACCCGCCGGGGTCTCGGCCACGACCTCGCAGTTCGCGGCGTCGGCCTGGGTCATTTCAAACAGCCGGAACGCGCGGCCCGATTCCGGCATCGCGCGGACGAGCAGCTTGAAGGTCGTCTTTTTCTCCGCCGTCGCGGAGATGTTCGTCGAGGCGGCGGTGAACGTGTCGCAGCCGGTCGCGTCGGCGTCAAGAACGAGCGTGGAGCCGGCGCCGAGCGTCAGGGAGGCGAGCGCGTAGTCGGCCACCGTTGCGTCCACGTCGAACCAGTGGATTCCCGTGTCCTCGCCCACGGTGAACGCGCCCGTGAGGTTGCCGCCGGCGGTGAACTTCGCCGACCCGCCGCCCGTCACGGTGAGCGCGGCATTCGGGGCGTCCGCCGCCTTGTTGAACGCGGCGTTGAGGACGACGTCGTACCCGGCGGTATCGACCGTCGCGCCGCCGGACTTCACGGACACGTTCAGGCCGGGCTTCTCGATCAATCCCCTCGAATCCACGCCGTTTGCCTTGAGCGTGCCGCCGTCGATGACGAGCGAGGACGACGCGCCGTCGGCGCTCCTGATGTACTGGGCCGAAACCGTTCCGCCGTTGAGGTGGAACACGCCGGTGGAATTGGCGCCGATCCCGATTCCGAGTTCGGTTCGCACCGTGAGCGATCCGCCGTTCATCGTGAACGTGCCGGAGGCGCCGGTGCTCGCTCCAAGCCGCAGGTAGTAGCAGTCCCAGTCGCCGCCGTTCTTCAAGACTGTGCCCGTCGCGGTCTCGCCGACGCCCACGTTGAAAACGTATCCGGAACCGTTCGCGTGCACCGTCGAGTCGGTGGCGGTAAACGTGCCGACACTTCCATTGCCGTCCGGGACGTTGAGGTCGCGGGAGACAGTCAGCGTGGAATTGGAAAGCGTCGCAGAGGATGCACCGTAGAGGCGGAAATACTGCGCGGACATCGTCGTGTTCGTGAAATACGCCGCCGATGTCTCGTTCATTGCGAAACTTGAATTGAAGGTGAGCGTCGCCTTGTCCGCGACGAACGTGCTCCCGCCGCGAACGTACGCACTCCCTTTCGTCGTCATGGAAACGGACGAAACGCCGTCGCCGACCTTCAGCCAGAAATTGTGGACTGCCTTGTTCCCTTCCCCCGCATGGAAGTTCTTGCCACTTTTCCCGTTGAACACATACGTGCCGGACTTGAGCCACAGCGCGCCGTCCTCGTAATATCCGAGCCAGGTGTCGTCCTGGACGGTCAGCGTATTCGCCGGATCGGTGGCCTCGAAGACGTAGGGGGCGCTTGCGGAACTGCCGGCGCCGACATGGATGTTGCCAGTGTAAGAGTAGTTGCCGTCGAGCGTGGCCGTCTTGTTGCCGACGTTGGAAACCCGGAACGCCAAGGACGCATTGGCGGCGGGCAGGGTATTGTTCTGCCAGTTCTCCTTCGTGCTCCAAAGCGAATCGGCGCCGTTGCCTGTCCAGTTCACGGCCCAGACCGGCGTGCTTGTCACTACCGCCAGGATGGCGAAACCCCACAGCGGGGAAAGAGCAACAAAGCTACCCCTCACCCTGACTTTCGTCGATTTTTTGCAGTTATCGTAGAGTAGAGACCCACGCCTCGGCATTGCCGCCGATGCGACTTCCCCCTCGTCAAACCGTACGTGCGGATTTCCCGCATACGGCTTTCCATTGAGTGCTTTTCCCGTTGTCATGGCTTTCTTTCCTTTCTTGGGCTGTTGAACGTATATTATACGATTTTATTTGCCCTGTCAATTCCGTTCCGGCATTTCTTACCTTGCCCTCCTCACGTCCGCCCACGCGAGGCGGTAGAGGCGCGTCCGTGTTGGCTTCCGCTATCATGACACACTTGGCCACGGGAGACCTTTCGGTTGGAAATTTCGAGGCGTACATACGGGACTTCACTTTCGTTTGGCTCATTCCTTTGTCCAGTTGGGCTTCTGCGCGTCGGTCGCCCTCCGCGCAGCCAACCTTCCTATCGGCATGTCGTTTTCTTTGCCGTACAGATTCCTTTCATTCTGTTAGTTCTGCCGAGCTTTGCTTGGCGCACCATGTTTCTCCTCTTTCCTGAGGGAAAATTGGGTGCGTGAAACTCTTGTTGTCGTACGCTTGCTGTCGTACGCGAAAAGACAGCAAGCGTACGACAACAAGATGTGCGCGGCGTCTTTTTCGATGCCGTTTCATGACTCCACCATGGCGTCGTTTGCGTTTTCTCGTTCAAAGCCGTTGGTCTCCCCATGGAAGGTTGACGATATGTTAGCACATCCTTCCTTGATTCGTCAATTCCACAGTCGTGTCCTAGCGATGTCCGCTTGCCTTCCTGACGTAGATGCGAATATTTCCATTCGCGGGGATCCACGTCAACCGCCGCGCACAAGCTTGATACTATCCTTCCTAGTGCTTGACTTTCAATTTGACTTGTCGCCGCAACGTTCGCAGGGATAGGACTTGGGGGCCTTGTAGCCGGGTTTGTCGACCGGACGCAGCGCCTCGAACTGGATGTAGACCGAGTTCATGCGGATGTCCGTCACGCCTTCGGCGAGGCGGGCGGCCTCCTTCGGGAAGAGACGCACGAGGTGCGTGGCATGCCCCGGCACTTCCGCCGAATACCTGATGCCGTAGATGCCTTCGTCCTTCTGCCGCCAGAGGTCGCGCACGAGCCACTTCCCCTCGAGGCCGAGCGAATCGAAGTCGATGGCGATGCGCGTGTCGTCCTCCGCGTTGTTGAAGAGCGCGAACACGAGAGATCCGTCGCGCATGGGCTTCGCCCACACCTGCGCGCGCGGTCCCTTTGCCACAAGCGCCGCCTGTGCGCCGAGCTCGTCCTGGTTCACCTCGATCACCTCGTCGTTCGTCAGGAGCGAACGCGTGAAGTCGTCGAGCTTCGTCAGGTCGCAGCCGAGGAGGAGCGGCGAGCAGAGCACCGCCCACATCGAGACGTGCGTGTACTGCTCGTTGTGCGTGAACGTGCAGGCATGCGTCTTCGTCATGCCCACGGTGCCGATCCCGCCGATGCTGATCGGCCCCACCATGAGCATGTCGGGATCGTTCCACGCGCCGGGACGGGCATACGGCCAGAGCGGAGCCTGCGCGTTGACGATCCGCGACATCTGCAGGAAGCTGTCCCGGAAGTCGCCGCCCGTGCGCCAGCACTGCCCGCCCACGTTCTCGCCCCACGTGGACACGTTCGCCAGTCCGTACTGGCAAAGCGAGAACACGATGTCGCGTTTCTGCGCGGCAAGCGCCTCGCCCATCAGGCGGAACGGCAGCGTCGCGGCCTCCAAGGACGAACCGCCGGCAACTCCCTTGTGGCTGTACATCCCATTGCGGAACCCCTTCCTGTTGTATGTGCAGAGATCGTACTTGAGGTAGTCGTAGCCCCAGTCGGCGTACGTCTTCGCGTCCTGCCACTCGTGCCCCCAGCTGCCCGTGCACATGCCGCACGTGTAGGGGCCGGGCGAAGAATAGAGGCCGATCTTCAGTCCCTTCGCATGAACGTAGTCGGCGAGCCCCTTCATGTCGGGGAAACGCGCGTTCGGGTTGATGGTCCCGTCCGGCTTGCGCTCGGCGCCCTGCAACGTCGGGTCGTCCTTGAAGCGGTAGGGGTTGTTCTGCCAGAAGTCGTCGATGTTCACGTACGTCCAGCCGTGGTCGGCGAGGCCGCCCGACACCATCGCGTCGGCCGCGTCGCGGATGTTCTTCTCCGTGACCGCGAAGTTGAAGCAGTTCCACGAGTTCCAGCCCATCGGCGGCGTGAGCGCGATCTTGTTGCCGACGACGAGCTTCCATTTCCGGCTCGCGCGGCCATGCGCGTTTTCCGCCGCGACGTCAAACTCGTACGTTCCCCGCTCCGCCACGGCCCCGCCGATGATTCCGCGCGCCGCGTCAAACGTCGCGCCTTTCGGCAGGCCCTCCACGGAGATGCGCATCGGACGCTCCCCCGTCACGGGAATCCGCCACAGGATAGGCCGTCCCGGACGCACCCCGAAGATCCTCGTGCCGTTGATGCGCGGCATCTTGCCCTCCGGCGGCGTAAGGATGCCGAGCTGCGGCGTTTTCCGAGTCCGCTTCGCGCTGAACGCGCCGCTACCGGCGTTCGTGTAGAACTTCCCCGCCACGCGGTCATACACGCCGATCGCCCCGTCTTTCGCCCTGCGCACGGGGACGATGTGGCAGACGAGTCTCCCGCCGCGCCGCACCTTGAATGCATAGAACCGCACGCTCGCGTGGTTGTTCCACCGCGTGAAGGCGCCATTCTCGAAGACGAACGAGGCGAAGAACACGAGATTGGTGGGCGGCGAAAAGGACTTTGCACATTCCATCGTGCCCGCGCTCGTGCCGTTCACCGTACATGCGCGGCTGCCGTAGTCGGCGACGATGCGGTAAAGAGTACCCGCCGCCGCCGGACACTTCTCCGCGCCGGACGTTGAGGATCCGCGGTCGAAACGGAAGTAACCCGTGTTCATCTTCCCGGCGGAAAAGGTGTCCGCCGGACCGTCCATGCGGTCGCACCACAGGAACTGGTTGCAGCCGAATCCGTGCGAGAGGAACTTGACCGTCATCTCCACAACGTCAGAATCCACCGGCCGGAAGTCTGTCACAATACGCTGCCCGGACAGCAACGCGTTGCCGTCTTTCTTCACGCTTGTATCGAGGTATTCAAGGTCCTGGTACCCGGCCACGACGCCTTGGGCGTTTGTGATGCACAGCTCGCCCGTCCCCTCGGCCTGCACGATGCCGGACGCCATGGCTGCAAGGACCATTGCAATGGTCTTCGCCTTGAATGGCATGTCGAGTGCTTTTCCTGTTGTCATAGCTCTGTCGCTTTCATTCATGTCATCACCTCTGTTTTTAGTGTTTCCATTCACTACAAATGACCGCTTATTTTCCAAAGCGCTCATATTATACCATAATTTTTCCGATCTCCGTCATGGTCGTTCACCTAGAACTTGAACACGTAAAAATAGGCTCTGTCCTTCATGTCACAAAAACAACATTGTCCTTCATTCATGATATTCCAAATTTTTATCATTACGAACAGGGTTGAACACATGGACAAAGCGAATCGTTGGATTTCCTTCCCAAGCAGGTGACACAATAATATTTTCTATTGCCCCATAATTTGCAGCGACAACTCGCCCTCTATCGTCTAATTCCGTTCTCAGACGCACAATCAATTCGCACTCTCGGTCATCCGTGGGATGAGATAAATGTCGCGCATTGCCATTGCGGACAATTTTCAAGGATCTGACCTCCACCTTATTGGTCTCAGCAAAATACACGTATCTGAAATCACTGCAATTCACGACAGGTGCAAAATAACCGCCGTCGTGTTCTCGTGGGAATATGACCTCTGCGTAGCAAAGCTTTGAATTGTCCAAAGACAAGCCATCCCACATTACCTTTACCAACACATCGGACGACTCCCCAATCCCATAAGGTTTGACGAAATCGTTCCGCTCTAGATCCACTCCCACCCATCTATTGGTCGAAGGTATGGCGCGAGCCGGAGAAGCAAATACCAACAACTTGGATAATTTTCCCATCCGCCTAAGCGGCAAATTGACTTTCATCCCCCACGGCTGCCACTTGCCATTCTTAACAGCATGCTCATATCCCATTGCAATGAAGCACAGTTTCTTCTGTGACCTGTACCAGCCATCTTTGGTGACCTTGATTTCTATCTCGTTCCCAGTCGTTTTCCCTTCAACGACGAAAACACCATTCGTATCGGTCTTGCCTTCAATGTCATAGGAATTGAGTCGATAGTTCATTCCCATCAACACATGCACAGACGCCCCGGACACGGGCGCACCGCATTCGTCATGCACAGTAAGCTCTATGCGCGCCTTAGCTCCATTGAGGTGCGCACGTTGAAAATCTGAATCGACAGCCCCTCCCCAGACCGAAGTCTCAATCAAGACGAAAATAAACACCAAAGTTGCTACTTTCATCAGAAGCCACCTTTCTCTTTGATTTTGTTATACATCACAAATGCGACTTTCTCAATGTGCATGCGTCTTTCCTTCGCTCTCCAGTATTTGTTTGTAACGTAATCGCGATAGACGCGCCCGCTCTGCATCTTCAAGATTAACATCATTGTCGGTGGGATTGAAAGATGTTGCTAAATCCAATATTGCATTGCCTTTCATTCCCGGCGAGACCTCCAATTTCTGGACGCAACAATAGTTCGCCTTCACAATTTCGCCACGGTTGTCGACTTCACAACGTAGGCGCAACACAAGGGACTTATCGTTCCAAAACGATTTCTCCTGCATTCGCAAACCTTGTTTCCTTTCTATCCAATCAAATTCGGATATGACATACACATTGTTTGTACTGGCTCCAAGTGGGGAGGCATATTCACTCTCTTTGACTTTGTCGGCAAAGTAGCCCGCATTGCAATTGCCCGGTACACGAACGGCGACCATACAATTTTTACACCCCGCCTTGGGCAATCCATCCCATAAGACATTGAGCTGCAAATCTTCGGCCACGCCCTTACCGTAAGGTTTGACCCAATCTCCTATCGCCAGATCAAGGCCAACCCATTCATTCGTGATTGGTACCGTAAGGAAGTCGCGATACCGATAAAGCTTCGCCGGATTGCCGATTTCTCTCAACACCATAGTCCTTCTTTCACCCCACGGCTGCCATTTCCCATCCTGAACCGCTCGATTCTCAGCAAAACGCAAATAACTCGTCTTGTATTCCGAACAGTAATAGCCTTCCTTTACGATTCGCAGCACAATTTCATCACCAGTCGTTATGCCTTTGACGGAGACTTTGCCGAGAGAATCTGTCCGGCCTTGCGCATGGCGGAATCCATCGTGAAAGGCAAACGTCGCCCGAACATCTGCATCCGGCACAGGCACACCATCATCATCAACAACAGATAACTCAATCCATGTGTCTGCTCCTTTTGTCACGGCATCCACATACCCTTTGTCTGTTCGCTTGGGCGGGAATGCGAGCGCATTCGATATAGCAAGAAGCAAAACGGCAACTTGCATGGAGAGAACTTTGTTTATCATCGGAGATTTCCTTTCGCTTTGAGTTTGTAATAGAACATGAAATTATAGAAATACGCCACATCTTTCATGTCGGAATGAAGCCATCTTGTTGCATAATCAGAATGTGTCGGCCAACCATTTGGACGTTGTATGGTCGCAGTTTCACTTTGGTTGTCCTCGTCAAACGTATCAGATGTATTCAAATAGGCGGCCAATCCCGTCCACCCGACAGGCGGGGTAAGTGCCGGGATGCCCTGAGCGCGGTGCGCATCCCGAGTCAAAAGAGGGATGACATTGTTCGTGATGCTTTCAGGATGAGGGTTGAATACCGGAGAGCGCCTTATTGCGGAATCGATCAGTCGGTTCGTTTCTTCCGGCGTGGCGTGTCCGCTGGAGAATCCCCATCCCGACCAGTCCGTGCCGCCGATTCCTCCGATACCCTTGAAAAGCTCTTGCTTATGCCATGAAAAATGCCCGAGGCTGCCTGATATTCCAGTCCACAAGTGGACGTTATTGTCGTTATTGATTTGCAACACCTCATCTCCCGTCGAATAGAAAACGGCCAGAATATGATTAGTCACACCCATAAAACGCGCTGGCCACCCCAACCGTCCACGGTCATCTGCAGGATCGTCCTTGAACAGCGTATACCAGCTCGCCGACCATGAATTCGTCGGATACTCCTCCCAATCTGAGTTTACCAGACTCGTTGTCCTCATCGAGAGGTCACCGTCTTCCACGTACGCCTCGCTGGGAACAGCCGAATTGCAGGCAACATACTGAATATTGTTCGTCAAACCGTAATCCTGTATCATCGAAGAGACAACCATGTTGCCGAGCGAATGCGCCATGACGATCTTGTCGCCCGTGATTTCGTCAATGGCGGAAGCAAGCTTCGAGGCAACATCGAAGGCGTTGCTCGCGTTCTGGTGATAATTCGCATCGCTGCCAATGTCGCTCCGCCAGTCGACGTTGTAGAAGTCAACGTTGCAGCCCGTGTGCCAGAGACGCTTGAAAAGCTGGTCGCCCCACAGCTCGGCGTCTGGTTCGCTCACATTAGCCCCATGGAGGAAGATGAGTTTCTTCATGCCGTCCACGCCGTAGGGCGCATTGTCCGGCAGGGCGATGTTCGTCGGGCGAGCCTCGCCCTCGCCTGAAAGGTGCCGGGAGTTGATCCAGCGGTACATCCAGCGGACGGGCCGCGTCCTTATTGGCAGTCTGCACCTGAACGCCTCCGTTCCGTCGAGGTACACCTTGAGCGCGACGGCGTCCGAATCCCACCACCTGGATTCGGCAAGCATCACGCCGGAGTCCGGCCCGAAGCTCTGAATCACGTCATCCAGGACTACATCGCCAGACATAAGCGGAGTAAGCGGCGCCGAGCGGAGTTGTCCGCCGTAGACGGTCTGCACGTCATTGGTCTGGGCGAGCTCCAATTCCCGCCACGGGATGTCGGCGAACGTCACGTTCAACGAAGACCCCCAGCCGTCGCCGCCGATCCGGTACGAGACAGTGCAGTTGCCCCACTTGTTGGTAAGATCGTGAAGGTCTATGGCGACGGCAAAGAGATTCAGAAGATCGTATGTGCCATTGACCACGAAATCCGAGGTGTTGAGCGGTTCTGGTGAAAGCCATTCGGAGACTCCGCCGACAACCGGCAGAGGCACCGGCACCCGGTCGAGCTTGATTTTCTCCTCGTTGATCCAGAACCTGAACGGATTCCCCAGGCGGAACAGCTCAAGGTCTTCGGCGTCGCGGCGTCCGTTGTGGTTGTAGTCCGCCAGGAGAGGAGGCTTGATCGCCGTCACGCGCTGGCGCACGACGTCGCTCGCACGTCCGTTGGCGTTGGTGGCGGCGAACCCGAACACGATGTCGGTCGCGCCCTCCTGCGCGGCCGTAAGCGTGACGGTTATTTCACGTCCGCTCGCGTGCCGCGACACGATCTTCTTCCACTGCGCGAGCGACACGTCAAACGACTTCCCCGTCGAGGAATCGGCCAGGAGCAGCGGCTCGTCTGTAACCGTCCCGTCAAGCGAAAGGCCATAAAGCGGCGATCCAAGGTAGAGTTTGAAACCGGGTCTACCGCCGGCGAGTCCGATATGGATGTTGCCAGCGGGAAGGTCGACATCGGTGCGGAGCCGGAAGTCTGCGCCGTAGATGCGGTTCGTGCCGATGACGACGGGGAATCCGAACTCGGCGTTTCGGTCGTTCAGCTTCTTGATGTCGAAATACGGATGGTCGATCTTGAGCCCCAGCACGGTGTAGCGGTGCGTCTCGTAGACGACGCCTGTCTTGCAGAGAGCGAGGACGGAATCCTCGAAATTCCTGCTAGGCGCGAGACCATGGACGTAGATGTTGCAGTCATTTACGGTACGCTCGAAGCGCTCTCCGTCCGCCGTGCGCACGGCAAGATTGTATGATTTCGCGGCGAGCGCGACGTAGTTCGTCCAGTGGTCGGGGCACTCGCAACACTTGACCCATGTGCCGGGAACGTCTATCGGGATCGTGTTTGTGTACACCGGATCCCTGTCGAGCTTAAGCACGTCAGACATCGAAGCGACAGCCATCGCGTTTGTATATGCGCCGAGATGGAGGCTTTCGCACTGGTCGTAGGGACAGTTGTGTTCGTCGCAGATGTTGGCCGGGGTTTCATCCTCCCCCGCCCCGCAGCATGCACATCCGCAATCGCACCACGGATTGTCGCAGCAGACACCCATATTGCATGAGCAGCCATGTTCGTCTCCGTATTCCCCGTCCACCGGCATCCCGTCTTTAGGCAGACCATTGTCGTCTTCCTGCAGGTTATTGTCGTCGTTCTCGGAGAGCCTGGGGCAGAACCGCGCCGTCTGCGTGTATTCCGTCGCGCCACAAAGGTAGCTTGGATGCGTCAGCGTATAGGTGACCGGGGTCGTGGAGGAACGCGGGAAGTTCCCCGTCAGTTCGGCGGAAAGGTCCGATTTCGCCTCGACGGATATCGTGTCCGTCTCATTCCATGTGCATATCAGCCCCTTGACGTCCTTGCCTGGATCAAGGTAAACCAGCAGCTTCTTCGCGTTGAGGTCGTGGATACACGGCTCCTTCGCCTTGGTGTTCGGGAACGCGATCCACCCGCGTTCAAGCGTGTACCAGGCCGGAAGATGCCCGATGGTGTAGCTTCCCGCGTCGATCTCCGCCTGCAAAGTCTCAGGGATTGAACCCCAAATGCAGAATTCCACGCCCCTCGGCAGGGGAATATGAACGCTGTTGGCTGTCGGGTCAGTGCCATCTCCGCCTGAGCCACGCAGAGGCGGAGACGCGGGACGGGCCATCACGGGGACGACGATGTCGCCGATGACGATTCGCCCGGCTCCGCTTCCGCTCACGGTGATTGTCAGCACGGCCGTGTCGTTGGTGTCAACGGGATAGGCAAATGGCGCATTTGTCGTCCCGGTGTAGAAGATGTGCTCGTATATGGTGTTCGTCGATCCTTCGGGACAGGCGAACGGGTCGAGGTCTCCAAGCCTCGCGGCAAGTCCGTCGCAGTACGCGGCGCTGATGGAGTTGGGGTTGAGCGGATCGGAATTGTAGACGAACAGCTCCTCATAGTCAGAAAGCCCGTCGTAGTCGGTGTCGGCGTTGCGCGGGTCGGTGTGGTAGACGAACAGCTCGTCGATGGTCAGTAATCCATCGTTGTCCGGGTCTTGGTTATAGGCGTCATTCTCTGTGAGCGGGTAGAACGTCATCGAGGTGACGTTGGTGGGGATGGCGTTTGTCGTCCAGTCGTTGCCCGCGAACGACGCGCCTACAACAACATTTGTGATGACACCCTCCGGTAGGGCGCGATCATCGAGCGCGCCGCCTTCCCCGCCTGGTAGGGCGGGCGCGCCGCGCACGCCGCACCGCGAGAGATCGTAGCGATAGGTGAACTGGCCGTCCGACCTGAACTCGACCTGGAAGGAAAGCGGCGAGTCGGTGTCGCGGTCGAGCAAGGCATTCTGCCATGTTATTTGCAGCGTGTTCGACGGCGTGACGTAGTGCCAGAATTGAGAGTGTAAAGTGTAAAGTGTAAAGTGTAAAATCTGTTGCCAGTTCGCTTCGGGGACTATTCCAAGTACGGCCTTGAAGGGACTGAACACGGGGCCGTTCTTGACCTCCGCCCAGCCGTCGGAATAGATTCGCAACATCATTTCACCATCTGTTTCCTGTTCCCCGTTTTGCATCCTCCATTTTACACTTTCCACTTTCCATTTTACACTCTCATAAATCCAGTCCGTTGCCGCGCCGAACGCGCGCCAGTCGGAACACACGGTCGCGCCGGCGGGCGCGGAGAAGTCGAACGCCTCGTCCGTGCCAACGCGCGACAGGACGAATCCGCGCCGGAAGTCGTCGCCCGTGATCGTGCGCGTGGTGTTCGTGGAGGTAATCAATGTTGCCATTGTGAAATTGTTGCCAGTTCCAATGTTGCCATTTCCCAATTGGGCAGTTCCCTCCAATTGGGCATTGGTACTGGTAATTGGCAACACTTCCACATTGGCAACATTCTGCACATTGTTCGAGCCTCCGCCGTCGCCGCCGCCCTTAGTACCTCCTAGCTGGACAAATGGAACCGCCCACAACGCGGCGGCGCAAAGTCCGATAATGGACATCTTGCGCACCCGCTTCCAGAACGAGCGAAACAAGTAGATATCATGCTCGTGAAGCCAGATGCAGACACACGCAACGCCGAGACCTACCGCCAGCAGCACAAGGATTTCTGTCAACCATTTTGAAAGCATGGCGTCACCTCACCTTGATGGCGAAGGAATCGTATTTGACGTCACACCGCACCCACTCGGACGGCATTCCCGAACCGCGCCGGACGACGCGCACCATGTTCCATTTGTTCCTGAAAAGCCATGCCGGTGGAGGCGTGGTGGAAAGATTTGCAAAAGCCGGTTCGCCGCCGCACGTCGCGGCAAAACTTCTCGGCACGAAATGCTTGTCGTTATGCAGCTGAATGTCAATGACTCCACACAGGGCGTTTACGACAGCGGGCGTTTCAATCCTCTCCCATGCGCGGACGTTCTCGACGAAGTACCGCCCGCCGCGCCAGCCATAAACAGTCTCGATCTCCGACACGTCCAGAACGCCGTTCGTGTTCGCGTCACAACCAAACGCGACTTCAAGATTGTTGGTGGGTGTGCCTTCCAGCTGGAAGTGAATTTGAACGTCCCTCACATCCGTGCGGCTTTCGTGGATCACAACGTTCGTTGACACTTCCGTGTCGACAAACGGCGACACAGGCAGCGTCGGAATGACAATCTGCCTTGCAAACGCCGCCGACGCGAAGAATGCGCCAGTCACGATGAGCAGCGTTTTCACGGCTCCTCCTTCACGCCCTGCCATAGGTGGCGCTTCGCATTTCCAACATGGTTCCTCACGGCAAAAAGTGTACCATTTCCGTGTCCCGGCGGCAATTGGATTTTTGTGTTTGAAGCGTTTGAATGGCGAGAATTGGCGACCTGTTCTCACAAATTCTATCGTCAACATCAGGGTGCTCCTTATCTTTTCAGAAATCCGTACTCGTACACCTTCGGCTCGATGCGGCGTGCGAGGGACTTCATCGCCGTGCGGAGATTGCCAATTAATTCGGTATACTTCTCATCGGTTGATTCGCTGTTCATCCGCACCTTGCCTTTCGTATCTACTGTCGATCCCTGAAAATGCAGTCGGATGTCGTAGAACGAGGCGTTAGGATTTGCGTTCGGCTGGGCGTGGTAGTAGCGCCACAGTTCGTGCCCGGCATCCATAACTACCTGCGCCTCTGCGGAAAACACCATCGGCTTCTTTTCCGCCGTTGAAGCCTCGGTGAAGAAGTCGCCTTGTACGGCTTCCTTGTTCTCGATTTTTCCCGCGATGAAATCGCTCATGAAGTGGCTCTTGAAAAGCCCCTGCGCATTGACCTCCTTCTCCGTGAACGGGATCCAGTGGTTTTCCGCAACGTGTGACATGATGCGGTTCTGTCCGTGGAAGAGGGCAAAAGCGATGCAATCAGCTTGAAATCCATCATCGTGAATCCAGCCGTCATTGGGTGAAAGGAATTGATCCCTGTCGTTGAGCCAATCCGCTTCGATTGCGTGACGTACGGCGAGATAGATGCAAGACTTCAAGACATTGGCCTTGGTTATGGGCTTGAAGAATGTCGATGTATCGTTGTTCTTCGCGCTGAGGATCGCTATCTCATTCTGATGCTGGAAGTCGTTGCCGTTGCACGCCAGATAACCGATGATTCCGACTGCGTTTTTCCACGATGCCCTCAGCCAGTCGTTTAAGGGCGATGTCCCTTCGTAACTCGAAATGCACTTTGTTCCGACAAACTGGCACCCTGACTTGTCTGGCACGTAAACGTCGGAATGCGTCTCCGCAAAATGCTCCGGCGAAGCGAGCGACCAGATGAAGAAACCAATTGGGAACTGTCCCTTGACGTTGTCGAACGTATCGGCGGGGACGATGAAGCTTCGTTCAAGCCGAGCGAGGAACACGTTCCTGAAGTCTTTGAAATACGGCCCCTGAAGGTGCTTGAGCGTTGAGAACTGGCCGATTGTACATCCCGGAATCTCCTTGTATATTCGCATGAGGAACTGCACGAACAGCTCACGCTTGGCAAACTTTCCGCACTCCTCAGCATAGTTTCTGTGTACATTGCTTTTATTGGAGACGCCGACTTTCGATTCCTTTGCAAACGTGCTGCCCGCCTCGGCATACGGTGGATTGATGTAGATGACAAGTCGTCTGCGTTTCTCAGCGTCTTCGAGGACTTCTCGCAAGTCTTCTGGAATCTTCCCGCCATCAAGCGGATCGTTCAGAAAGTCGAACTGAAATACGTGTGAATCAAGGAGGTTCGCGCCGAGTTTGATGCGCTGGTGAATCACGTCGACGTCCTGTTGATCGAGGGTGGACACCCAGACGTTGTACTTGTTCGTAAGGCCGACTTCAAGGTTTCCGGTACCGCCGCAGCAGTCCCACACGTAGTGGTCGTCCTGCCAGTTTTCACCAAGTACGGCGGCAAGGTAATCCTGCGAAAGCGAAACCCACTGCTGCGGGGTGAAGAATGACCCCTTGCGTTCGCGTACGTCCTGCGGCACGAGGAGGTCGCGGCGGTTGACGATGTAGTTCCAGTACTCCTTACGAGGCGGACGCCTGTATCGGTTCCAGAAGAGATGGTGCGCCTTCTGCCCGTCGGAGAAGGAGATTTCCGAGAAGAGCTGGAAACCAAGTGCGTTCGTTCCGCCCGATTGGCGGTAGTGGTCGTTCATCAGAAGGACGTTAAGGCGGTCGGTGACGGCGGCGTTGTCGGACGAGAAGATGTCGGCAAGGAAGAAATCCGCGTCGATGATGCCGTTCTTCTTCGCGGCGGCCCAGTCCGGCATGAGGATCGTGGGCATTACCGTCTCGCGCCAACGCTGGTAGATGTGCGTGAAGTTGTTCTTGGTAATCTGAACGGGCTGGCAGCCCGTTCTACCGGTGTTGAGATTGGTCTTGATGAATCGACGGAGCTCCGCCTCGTCCTTCGCGAAATCGAATTCAAGCGTGGCGGATTCAAGGATGCGGATGACGCGCTGGTAGAGGTCGCCGAACTCGCGCGTCTCGTGGTCGGACGGGGCTACGTTCCAGTTGAAGTCGTTCTGATAGAAGAACTCTACCACCTCAGAATAGGGGATGAACGCGATTCGCGCGGCGTTGAAGGCGGCAAGGTACTTTGGCGGAAGATGCTTGTCGAAGGTTCGCTCCTTACCGATGGTGAGGATGAGCTGGACGAGCGCGAAGTCGAGCGGTGCTTCCGCCCCGCGCTTCGCCTCCGCCCACAGCACGCTTTCAGCATCACACAACGGAAGGTCTGTTGCAGGCACGGCGGCGCAGAAGTCCACTTTTCCGAGAATGTGCGAACAATCGAACACACCAAACCAGTCAACGGCAACCCTGTTCTTCAACTCCTCCTCCAAAATGGATGGAGGATAGAAGATGGTAGCCTTAGAACTCGGCAATCTATCTGTCGTAGCGCGCATCACACTCTCTCCTTCGTTGCGGCGCGCTCGGTGATCGCGCCCTACCGTTTTGGCGGCGCGGCCGGAGTCCGCGCCCTGCGGCATCGTGTGCCGCCACGAAGGAGACGATTGGAGGGAGAAAGATTGAGACAATAAGAAATGCGTGCCTCGTCTAGCTCCCTCATCGGAGGCCTTGGCGTGCCCATGAGAGAAAGAGTAGACAAGGACACGCAAGACGGTATAAAACCGCCTGCGTGACCTCATCAAACTCCGTTCTCTCATTGTACATTTCGTACAATTGAAACCGCCAAGTTTCCGACGAACGTCGTTTGCGTGTCAGCGCAAAATACCTGATTCACCTGGGCGGGATTTCTCCCCCGTCCCGGCTAGTTACCCACAGCGCACCTGCGCCGCAAGAACGGAAAAAAGTATATCAAAAATCCCCACCGTTGTGGGGAAAAAGATGGCTCCCTGCGGCATATTTCGTGCCCGAAAATGCAATGTGGCTTTCGGGCACGAAATATCACCGTCTGTCATTTTCGTGCCCGTTTGGTGAATTGCCATGTTTTCATTCGGGTGATTTCGCCACTTCCAGGCGGCGCGCTCGGTGATTGCGCCATCACGTGAAAGTGACCATCTGCGCATCGCCGGCAAAGTTCGCACCCGCCACATACGAACAGGCAGTGGGCGAGAAGCGGTCGAATGCCGTCGTGTGGATATGTCCGCAGAGAATCGCCTTCAGGAGCGGTTCCGAACGGAGCCTGGAGACGAAGTCCATCGTCGTCTTGTCCGCCCTCTGCTGCTCAACCTGTCTTCTCTTGTCCCTTGACATCATCCCGTCCGGAACGCCGCAGAGGTAGGCTGCGGTGCGCCATTTCTTGAACGCGACCTTGAACAGTTCGGGCGAATACAACGGCACGTGGCACAACAGCACGATGGGGATCGAGCCTGGCGACTATCTCATCACTCCTAAACGCAGTTTTCTACGGCCGGTCCTTCTCCACGACGCGGCCGGGAAGACGCCCCTCCGCCGTGTACGACACCTTGCCGTCCGCCGCGCGGCGCGCGGAGATCCGGCCGCCGCCCGGCAGGCGCAGGTTCCTGAACGACACCTCCTTGCCGTCCCACGCCTTCGGCAGCGCGGGGAAGAGGCGCACTTCCCTCCTGTGCGGGTCGTAGGAGAGCAACATCTCCTGAATGCCGCGCGCGAAGCCGAAGTTCGCCTCCAGCGTGAACGGACGGTACGTGTACTGCGAGAGGCCGCACTTGAGCTGGTCGCCGTTCAGGTTGAAGCCGCAGCGCGAGGTAAACGCCCGCTGGAAGTCCTTGAGGTAGCGGTAGGCGCGGTCGCCGCGTCCGAGCCGCGCCTCGAAGCATCCCGCCCACGGGAACGAGAAGCCCACCCACGCCCGCGTCGTGAGGGACTCCCACTGGTCCACCGAACGCGCGAAGTCGACGCCCGCGTCGATCGGCACGTCCACGAGCGGAAACACCTGCAGCAGGTGCGACGGATGGCGGTGCGAATTGGCGAGGAGCCGCCCGGCGGCAAGTTCGAGGACGCCGTCAGCCGAAACGTTCGGCGGACCGAACGTGCCCACGTATCCGCGCCATTTCGCCGCTTCCGCCTTGTCGCCGCACGCCTCCGCGAGACGCGCGAGCCATGTGTAGAAGCTGTCGAAGATCACGCGGTCGTAGGTGGAGTTAGGGGTGAGGAAACACTCATTGCGGTTGTCTCCGACTTCCGGCGAGCAGGAGAGGTCGAGCCTGCGGACGCCCTTTTCAATCTTCCACGCGTGCTCCAACCCCGCGGCAAGCTCGCGCCCGAAGGCAAGATACTTTGCGGCCTTCTCCGGCGTGGGATCGTAGTCCCATGCATCGCAGAAGGTGTTGAACGCCCAGATGCCGTGGGAGGGATGAAGCGTATAGGCGGTCCACCCCAGAATGGGCTGCGCGGCGTAGCCCATCGTCGGGGGAATGACCGCGCCGTCGCCGCCCTTGAAGATCTTGCGGCAGAAGGCGCGACATTCGGGCAGGCGCTCGATGAAGAAGTCGGCGAACGCCTCCAGTGCCTCGATGTGTCCGGCCGGCCCCGCCGCCCAGTAGGTCATCTCGGTGTTCATGTCGTTGTGGTAGTCGCCGTGCCACGGCGGCAGACGCCCGTTGTCCGCCGTCCACAGCCCCTGCAACGCCAGCGGCGCATGGCCGGCGCGCGCGCCCGCGCCGTAGAGGTACATCGCGAAATCGTATTGCCGCTGCATGTCCGCATCGGGGAGGACGACCTCGCTCTTGGCGTTGAACGCGGGCCAGAACGCTGAACGCGGCGCGTCGCCTGCGGCGCGGAAGCGCACGCCCGCCTCGAAATCGGTGTCGAACCGGTTGTCCGCCCCCTTCCGGCGGGAACGGCGATAAACAGCCCCCTTTTCGCCAATTTCAACTACGGCCTCCGGGTAGCCGCCGAGTTTGTCGAAGGACAGGTTCTTGACGAACTTCTTCGACGCGAACGTCACGCCGTCGGGAACGCGCATCGACAGCAGCTTGTCGCCGTCGTCGAACCAGGCGAGAATCTCCCTGTCGCCGCTCGGCGTCGCCACGGTCACGGTCGCGACGGCGGTCTTCCCGTCAAGGCGGAAACGCTTCAGGGTCTGTCCCTCGCCGAGCTTCATCACGAGGCGGACGCCGGGCAGCTTCGTCGCGGATTCGCCCTTGTCAAACACCTCCTTGCGCCGCGCGTCGTCCTTCTTCGCCACGACAGACACAAGGGTTTCCCACGTGAAGTTGGTCGAACCGTAGCAAGACGACACGATGTTGTGCCAGAAATCGGCGCGGTCGAGTGTCACGTTGAGAGTGTCGCCGCCGCCCCACAGGAGCGCGCCCGCGCCGCCGTTGCCGAGCGGAATCCCGTCGTCCCACGTAGCCACGGGTGCCGTGAGGTCAAGCAGAGTCCCGCTCCTCGCCGCACCGGCGAACACTGCCGCGAAAGTGGCGAGAATGACGACTTGCATACATCTGGAATGACTTCTCATTTCTTGTTCCTTCCAGCCCGCGATCCTTCACGTTCTTCACGAACAGCCGCGCCGCAACCAGTTCATTTCGTCCACGGGAAGAACGTGATGCGCAGTTGCGTGAGGGCGATGGGCACAAGCTCGATCGTCTCGGCCTTGTCGTTCACCTCCACCGCCGGGACGGGACTTCGCGGCGGATCAACTGCCCGGCCAGGCGCGTCGCGGCGCATCAGGCCCCAGCCGCCGCTCGACGTACGCACGGCCTTGACTGTCAGGCGGCGATCCATTCCCTCGCCAACGCACGTGAAGGCCGGCGTGCCTGCGGCGTCGGCCACAAGCGCGTAGTTCCACGGCGTCGTCGGCTCCATCAGGCGCATCGGCATGCCAAGCTCCACGTCGCGCACGATACCCGCGGAGTCCCGCTTCAGAATCGGCCAGTCGGCGGCCGTGCGGGGCGTCTCCTTCGCGCCGATCTTGAGCGCGTAGAGCAGCGGCCCGCGAATGACGGCGAGCGAATCGTTCTCCCAGTGCGAGACGACGGGCTTCGACGGGAACGACAGCTCCACGACATCGCCCTTCTTCCACTCCCGTGCGAGGCGTACAAACGTTCCGGACCGTTGCGGCGCGTCCGGAGTCCGCGCCCTACCGTTTACCTTCACCGACGTGGCCTTGCACCATCCGGGGATGCGCACGAAGAGCGGCCACTCGCCGCCCGCCGTCTCAACGATCTCAAGCCTCACGCCGTCTGAGAACGGATATCCGCCCGTCTCGCGCACCGTCGCAAGCAACGTCTTCACCGTGCAATCGCCGTAGACTACCGCCGCAAGACCCCCCTCACGCTTCATCCACATGGACTCCGCCACCTTCGGCCATGCGAAGTGGAAGTTGGAGCGGCAGCATCCGTACCCCGCATACGGCCCGGCGACGGTGGAGAGCATCCCACGCCCGTTGCATGCGAACTTCAGCTCCTCATCAATGCAGGCGGGCTGGTTGAGAAGGCAATAGTACCTGAGGCCGCGACCGTCTCCGCCGAGCGTGGCGGGCAGCGTGTTGTACGCCGCCATCTCAAGATCGTCCGCGAACTGGGTATCGCCAAGCGCCTCCAGCGCCACCTGGGCGCTCAGGATGTGCTCGGCCGTGGCGCAGAGTTCGGTACCCTCGGTGGAGCTGCGGCTTGTGAGAGGCTCGGTTCCATTGACTGCGCGGTCGGGGCGGCCGCACTTCTTCATCGCCCAGCCTGACGGATCAAGCGCCGCGCACACGGCGGTACGGTCCTCCTCGCCGCCGCCGAGCAGCCACTTGAGCGCGGGCAGCTTCAGCCCCTGCATGTAGTTCACGATGTGCACGCGGTAACCGGGGTCGCTCGCGCCGCCTTTGTGGTAGAACGAGGTCCAGTCGGCCGACATTCCGGCCACGCGGCGCGCGAGGTCGGCCCACTCCCGCTTGCCCGTCTTGCGGCACAGCCACACGAGGACGTCGATTTCGTCCCCGCCGCGCGCAATCGCCCAGCGGGAATCCTTCGAAAGCGAATCGCCATTCTCGAATACGGTGCGCTGAAACGCGAAATATCGCTCAAGGAACGGCACCACGCGCGGGTCGCCCGTCGCCTCGCACCAGTCGCGCAGCGTCCAGAGCACGATCATGTTCGCCCACCAGTTGCGATTCTTCGGACCGAAGTCGCCGTTCTCGCGCTGCGAGGCGATGTATGCGTCCACCCACTTCTTCGCGCGAGCCTTAAGCTTCGCGTCGTCAAGGGCGAACGCAAGCGAGAGGAGGCCCTTCGCATAGTACGGCCCACGTTCCCACGCAAACTGCCCGCCGCGCGTGCCGCGCGTGATCCAGTCGCTCTTGCCGATGTCCTCGTACAGCTCCTCCGCATGGCCGGTCAGCCCGTCGCGCTGCATCTCCATCTGCTTGAGCAGCCAACCTTGCGGCATCACGTTCCCCGGCGGCAGCCGCTCCATCGCGCAGGACCGAACCGCCGCGCCATCCGACGCCCACCCCGCGCCAGCCATCGCCAGCACAAAACCGATCAGAACCTTTTTCATCTCGTTTCCCTTTCATTTTCCTGCCGATTTTGCCACTTCCAGGACATAGTGGAAATCGCGCTTCTCGCCCTTCGCCATTTCAAGCGTCGTGTTGAACATCTCCGGGAAGGCGATGAAGTAGAAGCCCGCGCCCTTGTAGGTCTGCGGCTGGTGGAGCGTGTAGTTGGCGGTGGGGCGGTCGGCGATGAAGGAGAGGCGCGTCGTGTCGCCGGTCCGCTTCGACTTCGCGTAGACGTCGATCCGGGGCGAGACGTCGCCGTAGCAATGCGCGTCGACGGAGCCGACTGCGTTCGTGTAGGCGTAGGTGAACGCGCCGCTGCCGGCGAGGCGGGCCGAGAAGCCCGCGTAGCCGCAGTAGTTGTTCGTCCCCTTCGCCTTGTCCCACTTGGGGATACTGGCGGTGAAAGCAAGTTTCTCGAGGGCCTCGAAGCGTCCGGTCCAGTCGAACGAATAGTCGCCGTTCGGCTTTACTGTCGCCTTCACGGTGCGGTGTTCGCGCAGGATGGCCCTGCCGTCGAGTTCATACGACAGCTCGGCCTCGAACACCGCACCGTCGGACGTGGCCCTCTCGCTGTGCGAGACCACCCTGTTCACCGCGCCCTTGTCGCGCGGCTCCCAGAAATTGCGTCCGTTGATGAACTTCCACGAGTAGAAGAACGCAAGGTGCCAGACGTGGTCCCGCGGACGGGCCTGCGTAAGGTATTCGTCGGACGTGCCGGGGACGAGCAGCTCGAAATAGGGCTTGCCCTCCGGCGGAACCGGATGGTAGACGAACGGCATGTTGAGCGCCTTGGGTGCGGGCGGCAGAAGGTCGACCAGGTTGAGCAGCATCCGCTTGCACAAGGGCACATCCGGCGTCTCGTAGAAGCGCGGCCCCACGAGCGTCACCGCGCCGCGCCCGACGGCGTACTGCGCGATCGCCGTCGCGATACGCCTCTGTCCGGCATCCGCCACCGTCATCAGGCTCCTGTCGCCCGTCAGGTACATCCCGTGGATCCACTTGGGGATTGCGGCGAACTCGGCGTCAAGGCGCGGTTTCTGCGGCAGGCCCTCGAAGAGCTTCGGACAGTTTGGAACCGCCACGCCGCCCTTCTCCGGTCCGTTGATCGTCAGCACGCCGCCGTACGAGAAGCCCAGGCGTCTGGCAAACGCCCCGCTCCATGCATCGGTGCCGCACAACGTGACCACATGGACGCCTTCCGCTGCGGCGCGGTAGAGCATCTCCACGTCGCCGGACGTATAGTACGGGTGCTGGGTGACGAAGATGACGTCGGGCAGCTCGCCGCGCGCCAGCGCGTCGGGGTCGAGTTCCGCGACGTCCAGTCCCCATTTCTTGAAGAAGGGAAGCATCATCGACCCCCAGCAGCGGACCTTTTTCGCGGCGTGGCACGGCTGCACCGTCGCCTCGATTTTCGCCGCTTCGCCACACGGCGCGGCAATCAGCGCCTTGAGGTCTTCGCAGGTCTTCACCCCCGAAAGGGAATGTCCTGCGAGGTAACGCCCGACTTCAGATTCAAATGAGGCCTTGGCTTTCTCGGCATATCCGCTGGCGGCGATCGTCGCCACGAGTAAAAGCGGGAGCCTAAGGAAATTTTTATACGTTGTTTTCATTTATTGTTTGATCCTTTCTCAAATCGTTAGTCTCCCAATGGAAGATGGGCGGTATGTTAGCACACTCTTCCGCGATTCGTCAATCCCTCGGCGGCGTTTTGCGGTGTTTGAAGAAGTTTATGGGGATGGCTGGTAGTGGATGGTGACGTGAAACGTGAGACGAGAGACGAGCTGGACATTAGACGGTGAGACGTGAGACTTGACGTGAGACCAAGAGACTTTGGGATTGCGGGGGAACGCTTCGCCAGTGGCCTTGCGGGAACCCGGCCCGTCTCACGTCTCGCGTCTCACCCTCTCGTCTCGCGTCTCATGTCTCACGTCAAAAAACGACCTACCACCACGCCGTCATCTTGGCGGCGGAACGATGGGGCGAGCCGTCCTCGGCGAGTCGATGACAATACCGGAAAAAGGACAGCCCGATGGGAACAAATTACGACATAACCAAAACGCCGTATTGGGGGAAACGATGATCTGTCGTAACCACAGGAATATTCTCTGTCAACGCTGTCGCGATTATGAATCGGTCCGCCGGATCACGGTGGATCTGCGGAAGTTCCGTGGCCCTGAACATCACCTCTTCCGTCAATGGCGCAAGATTGACACCGTACTTTGCCATAAAACGGGAAAGAAGCCTCCGCGGTGGGATCGGCAAGACGATCCCTCCGTCATGCCACTTGAGCGAAATCTCCCATTCAGTAATCGGGCTGACACACAAATCCTCCGCCTCTCGCATGGCGTCAAGGGTGTCTCTGGAAAAACGTCCCAATTCTCCATTGGCAAGCCATAAGACCGCGCACGTATCAAGGAGTAGCCGGCGCATTGCATGCCTCCCAATCTCCCGATTCATCAGCAAACAAGTCACAATTGATCTTTATCTTCCCGGCAAGGCCGGGAATGGGCGAGAGCGACCGCGCCTTGCGCTCAATGGGCACCACGCGCGCGACAGGATGTCCGTAACGCGTGATGGTGATTGTCAGCATATTGCGCTCAACCTCCGCAAGCACACTAGAAAAGTTCGCTTTGGCTTCGTTGACATTTAAAACTGTAGGCATCATTCCAACTCCTAAAGATGGTTAACCAAGACAGGTATAGAATATCAAATCTTGGTCTGTTGGTCAAGACAGCTCGTTTGCCGCAGATGCAAGGGGCGCATACGCGAATCGTGCATCAAACACAAAACGCCCGTGCGCGCGAAGGTGCCGGGCGTGATGGACGGGTGCCGCTACGCGAACTCCGTCGTCGCCCGCTCGGCGGCGAGGAAACTGCACGCGGTCGTCATGAGCCCGGCGCGGCACCCGGACGTGCAGAGGCTCCAGGACGTGTTCAGGGACGCGCGCCTCCAGTGCTGGCAGTGGCTCGTCGGCCCCGAGGTCCCGGCGGAGAACAACCGCTCGGAACGCGAGGTCGGGCCGCTGGCGGCGGCCCGCAAGTCGAGCCACGGCTCGCAGTCCGACAGGGGCGCGGAGACGCGAGGCGTGTTCATTCATTTCGTTTCCCTAAATCATTTGGACAGCAAGAAACGGCAGATGGGCACAATCCTGACAGTCAAGCCGTCGTGGGTCTCCTCCCCTTCCTCGTCGCGCGTGATGATGGTGAGGTCGCCGCACCCAGTGGCCTTCGCCGCCTCTAAAAGTCCTGCAAGTTCGCGCGTGCGCGTTTCCGCATCCGACATGTCCCAAGTGACCTGAATTAGCCGCTTGACTTCATCCCCCTCCGACACGACAAAATCACACTCTCCCGATTCGCTGAAGTAAGACACTTCCTCGTTATGTCCCTTTCGGCGAATCAGCTCAAGGTGACTTCCCACAACGACGTACCCCCGGGATGGTGACGATTTCATTCCCGTCAATTGGCAAAGAAACATCTCTGTCGATAGCCGAAAATGGCATTTCCGACTGCTTCTGCGCAATCAGGGTCTTGAAGATGTCCTTTTTATTCATGATGTCTTTCCTTTTTTAACGGACACAATATGCCTAATGTTTCCGTTTTTAAAGGAAGTATGTCACGTTTCTGTACCCACCGTCAAGTGGGGGAATCATACCGGTGTACACATGCCCCGGCGCGTCAAAGGAGCATGTACACTGCGAACGTGCCGCACTCGTTCTTGGGTGTCCCAGTCAACCTCCAGTTCTCCGCCTTCGCGGCGCGCACGAGGCCGACGTTGGTGGCGCGCAATGCCTTCCATGGTGCAATCGACGCTCCATCCTTCACCTGCTTGTTGGAGTCGTTGGCTCCTATGCCCGTGCTGGAGTCGAAGTTGCCGTTGACAATGAGGTTTTCGCCTCCATACGACGGCAACGCCGCCGCTGCTCAGATTGCCGCAATCGCGGCACGAATCATCTTTGCTTCCATACTTGTTGTCTTCCTTTCCGTTGTTAAAGATTGGGCGTGTGAAACTCTTGCTGTCGTACGCTTGCTGTCATGCTCAAACCTCTTGCTGTTGTACGCTTGCTGTCGTGCTGAAAGGACAGCAAGCGTACGACAACAAATGTGGATGGTATATTAGCACATCCTCCCGCGGTTCGTCACCCCCCGGCGGCGCTAGAGAATGAGCATGCAGTCGCCGTAGGAGAAGAAGCGGTACTGGGCGCGGACGGCCATCGCGTAGGCGCAGAGGATGCGCTCGCGTCCCGCGAGGGCGCTCACCATCATCAGGAGCGTGGACTGCGGCAGGTGGAAGTTCGTAAGCATCGCGTCGCACGCCTTGAACTCGTAGGGCGGATAGATAAAGATGTTCGAGGCCCCGCTCCCCGCCACCACCTCGCCGTTGTGGGCCGAGGCGACGGTCTCGAGCGTGCGCACGGTCGTGGAGCCCACGCAGACGATGCGCCCGCCGCGCGCGCGGCAGGCGCGGATGGCCTCGGCGGTCTCGGCTGGAACCGTGAACGCCTCGAAGTCCATGTGGTGGTCCTCAATCTGCTCCGTCTTCACGGGACGGAACGTGCCGGGACCCACGTGGAGCGTCACAGATGCGCGCCGGACGCCCTTCGCGTCGAGCGCGGCGAAAATCTCCGGCGTGAAATGGAGACCGGCCGTAGGCGCGGCCACGCTCCCCACGTGCTTCGCGTAGATCGTCTGGTAGCGCGCGCGGTCGGCCCGTTCCTCCTCCGCCGTGCCCTCGCGGTGCACGTAGGGCGGAACGGGCGTGTGGCCGAATTCGTCGAGGAGCTGGGCGAGGGGGCGTTCGGAGGTGAAGGCGACGCGCCAGAGTCCGCCCTCGAGGCGCTTCACGAGCGTCGCGGTGAGTTCGCGGTTCGGACCGAACACGGCCACCTGCCCTTCGCGGCTCGGGCGCCCGGAGCCGATCATCGCGTTCCATTCAAGCGACTCGAACACGTCGAGGCTCGAAAGATCCCGGCAGGCGTCCGTCTCCGCGCTTGGGGCCGGACTGACCATCAGCACCTCAACGGCGCCGGGCGAGTCGGCCCACGTGCCGAGGAGACGGGCGGGAAACACCTTCGTGTCGTTGACGACAAGAAGGTCCTTCTCGTCGAGGTAGTCGACGATGTCCGCGATGTGGCGGTGCTCCAGCACGCCCGTCGCGCGGTGCAGCACCAACATGCGGTCGGTGCCGCGCCGCTCGGCGGGGTGTTGCGCGATCAGCCGCTCGGGAAGCGGATACCAGAACTGCCGCGTCTTCATCCGCTAGTCGTCGAAGCCGTAGCCGGCCTCGGCGTCCTCGGCGCGTGCGGCCTCTTCGGACGCAGCCTCGGCGGCGAACGCCTCCGGGGTCGCCTCGGGAGAGACCAGCGTGAAGGCCTCCTTCTCCTCGACGTCGTCCTCGTCGTTCTCCTCCTCGGGCGTGGGGATCTTGCCGTAGATGGCGTCCTGCTTGGCCTTCGCCTCGGCGCGCAGCTTGTCCATCTCCTCGTCGGAGATCGTCTCGCAGAGCGGAACGAGCTTGAGGTGGCGGTGGAGCGGGAAGCCGGTGCCGCCGGGGATGAGGTGGCCGAGGATGACGTTCTCCTTGAAGCCGCGCAGTTCGTCCACGCGGCCCATCGTGGCGGCCTCGGTGAGGACGCGCGTCGTGTCCTGGAAGGACGCGGCGGAGATGAAGGAGTCGGTCTCGAGGGCGGCCTTGGTGATGCCGAGGAGCGCGGTCTGGGCCTCCGCCGGACGGCGGCCTTCCGCGATCATCTGCTGGTTGGTGCGCCAGAAGTTCTGGCGGGACACCTGCTCGCCCCAGAGGAAGTCCGTGTCGCCCGGGTTGGTGATGCGGACCTTGCGGAGCATCTGGCGCACGATGATCTCGATGTGCTTGTCGTTGATCTCCACGCCCTGCAGACGGTAGACCTGCTGGACTTCGCTGACGAGGTACTTCTCGAGCTCCTGGGGACCGGCGGCCTCGAGGATCTCCTGCGGCACAAACGGTCCTTCCGTGAGCGGCTGGCCCTTCTTCACGCGGTCGCCCTTGAACACGACGATCTGCTTGCCCATCGGGATCGGGTATTCCTCGGTCTGGCCAGTCACTTCGTCGTGGACCTTGATGATGCGCTTGCCGCGGTTGTTCGGGCCGAACTCGACGACGCCCTCGATCATGGAGATCACGGCGGCGTCCTTCGGCTGGCGGGCCTCGAAGAGCTCCGCCACGCGCGGCAGGCCGCCCGTGATGTCGCGCGTCTTCGCGGCGCTGCGCGGGGTCTTGGCGAGGAGCATGCCGGCCGTGGACTTCATGCCGTCGCGCACCATCACGATGGCGCCCGTCGGGATGTCGTAGCTGTCGAGCATCGCGTCCGGGGTGCCGTCGGGGGCCTTGCCGCGGATCTCGATGCGCGGGTGGAGGTTCGACTCGCGCGTGTCGAGCACGACGAGGGTCTTGGCGCCGGTGGCGCGGTCGGTCTCGCTCTTGACGGAGACGTCCTCCTCGAAGTCCACGAACGTGATGGTACCAGCCGTCTCGGAAAGCACCGGCACGGAGTGCGGGTCCCACATCGCGACCTTCTGTCCCTTCTTGACAGTCGCGCCGTCCTCGACGAGGAGCGTGGCACCCATCTGCAGCGGATAGGAGTCGAGGCGGGTGCCGCCCTTCTCCTTGGCCTTCGACCAGATCTCGAGCACGCCGTTCTTGTTGAGGACCACCTCGTGGCCCTCGTCGTTCGTCACCTTGCGGACGTCCACGAACACGGCCACGCCGTCGTTCTTGAGGACGATCTCCGGCACCTTGGCCGTCATGGACGCGGTGCCGCCGATGTGGAACGTGCGCATCGTCAGCTGCGTGCCGGGCTCGCCGATGGACTGGGCGGCGATGATGCCCACCGCCGTGCCGATCTCCACCTGCTTGCCGGTGGAGAGGTCGCGTCCGTAGCACTTCGCGCACATGCCGTATTCGGCGTCGCACGTGAGGGCGCTGCGGATCCACACCTTCTCGATGCCGGCCTTCTCGATGCGGGCGCAGGCGGCCTCGTCGATCTCGGCGTTGGCCTCCACGAGGACTTCCTGCGTCTTCGGGTCGCGGATGTCGTAGAACGACGTGCGGCCGAGGATGCGGCTGGAGAGCGTGGCCTTGACCTCGTCGCCCTCGACGATGGCCTCGACCTCGATGCCGTTGACGGTGTTGCAGTCCTCGGTGGAGATGATCACGTCCTGCGACACGTCCACGAGCTTGCGCGTGAGGTAGCCGGCGTCGGCCGTCTTGAGGGCGGTGTCCGCGAGGCCCTTGCGCGCGCCGTGGGACGAGATGAAGTACTCGAGCACCGAGAGGCCCTCGCGGAAGGACGCGGTGATCGGGCGCTCGATGATGTTGCCGGACGGGTCGGCCATGAGGCCGCGCATGCCGGCGAGCTGGCGGATCTGGAGCTTCGAGCCGCGGGCCTTGGAGTCGACCATCATGTAGATCGGGTTCAGCTCCGTCGGGTTCGGCGTCTCGGCCGACACGTTGCGGTCGATCGTCTTGTAGAGCTCGTCGCCCACCTTCTCGGTGGCGGCGGTCCACACGTCAACGATCTTGTTGTGGCGCTCGCCCGCGGTGATGATGCCCTGCTGGAACTGGCCCTCGATCTTCGAGACCTCCGCGGCGGACTTCGCGATCACGTCGTCCTTCACGGCCGGGCGGATCATGTCCTTCAGGCCCATCGACGCGCCGGACACGGTCACGTAGTTGTAGCCGAGGTCCTTGAGGTCGTCGATCAGCTTCACCGTGGCGTCATGGCCCGCGACGCGCTGGCAGTCGAGGATGAGGTTGCCGATGGTGGACTTCGTGACCTTGTCGTTGATGAAGCCCATCTCCTTCGGGAACACGCCGTTGAAGATCACGCGGCCGGCGGTGGTCTCGATCACGCGCTTCGACGGGTCTCCGTGCGGACGGGGCGGCAGGAGCCGGCCCTCGGCGTCCTTCAGCTTGTCGGAGCCGAAGTCGGGGTTGCGGAAGCGGATGCGCGAGTGGTAGTCGATCGCCTTCTCGGCGATGCCGAACTCGACCTCGCCGATGTCGTTGAAGAGCGGCACGTGCTCGTCGCCGAACGGGTCCTTGCCCGCGACCTTGTTCGCGAGCTTGTCCTGCTGGCCGGCCGTCGTGAGGAAGTAGAGGCCGAGGCACACGTCCTGCGTCGGCGTCATCACGGACTTGCCGGACGCCGGCGAGAAGATGGACGTCGCGGCGAGCATCATCAGGCGGCTCTCGATCTGCGCCTCGACGGAGAGCGGCACGTGCACGGCCATCTGGTCGCCGTCGAAGTCGGCGTTGAACGGGGTGCACACCATCGGGTGCAGGCGGATGGCCTTGCCTTCCACGAGCACCGGCTCGAACGACTGGATCGAGAGGCGGTGGAGCGTCGGGGCGCGGTTGAGGAACACCGTCTTGTCCTTGATGACGTCCTCGAGGATGTCCCACACCTGGTCGTCGTGCTTCTCGATCATCTTGCGGGCCGTGCGGACCGTGTGGCAGATGCCGCGCTCGCGGAGCTCGCGGATGATGAACGGCTCGAAGAGGCGCAGGGCCATCTCCTTCGGCAGGCCGCACTGCGGGAGGCGCAGCTCGGGGCCGACGACGATTACGGAACGGCCGGAGTAGTCCACGCGCTTGCCGAGCAGGTTCTGGCGGAAGCGGCCCGTCTTGCCCTTCAGGATCTCGGAGAGGGACTTGAGCGGACGGTTGCCGGGACCGGTGACGGCGCGGCCGTGGCGGCCGTTGTCGAACACAGCGTCGACGGCCTCCTGCAGCATGCGCTTCTCGTTGCGGATGATCACGTCCGGCGTCTTGAGCGCGAGGAGGTTCTTGAGGCGGTTGTTGCGGTTGATCACGCGGCGGTAGAGGTCGTTGAGGTCCGACGTCGCGAAGCGGCCGCCCTCGAGCGGGACGAGCGGACGGAGCTCCGGCGGGATCACGGGGAGCACGTCGAGGATCATCCACTCCGGCTTGCCGCCGGAGGAGCGGAAGCCCTCGACGACCTTCATGCGCTTGGCGATCTTCTTGCGGTTCTGCTTGGAGCGCGTGTTCTGCATCTGCTCCTCGAGCTCGCGCATGAGCTTGTCGAGGTCGGTCTTGCGCAGCAGGTCGCGCACGGCCTCGGCGCCCATCTTGGCGCGGAAGCCGTCCTGGTACTTCTCGCGCGCGTCGGCGTACTCCTGCTCGGAGAGCGCCTGCCCGTCCTTGAGCGGCGTGTCGCCCGACTGGATCACGAGCCAGTCCTGGTAGTAGAGGATGCGCTCGAGCTCGGCCGTGGTCTTGTCGAGGATGAGGCCGATGCGGGAGGGGTTGCACTTGAAGAACCAGATGTGGCTCACCGGCACGGCGAGCTCGATGTGGCCCATGCGCTGGCGGCGCACGGAGGCGAGCGTCACCTCCACGCCGCAGCGGTCGCAGACCATGCCCTTGTTCTTGATGCGCTTGTACTTGCCGCAGGCGCACTCCCAATCGTGCGTGGGCCCGAAGATCTTCTCGCAGAAGAGGCCGTCCTTCTCCGGACGGAACGTGCGGTAGTTGATCGTCTCGGGGTTGCGAACCTCGCCGTGGGACCAGGCGCGGATCGTCTCGGGGGAGGCCAGCTGGACCTTGACGGCGTCGTAGTGCACGGAGGCCGAGTACTGGCCGCCGAAGATGTCGCTCGCGTTGTAGGGATTCATGTGGTGTTTCTCCTGTTCGGAAAGCTGGTGTTAGAGGTTCTGACCGCCCATGAGGGTGTCGGCGCCGGGGGTCGCCGCGGCAACGGGCGCGGCGGACGCGCGCGCCGGCTTCTCGGAGTCTCCGCCGAGGAGCTGCATGTCGAGGCAGAGGCCGCGGAGCTCGTGGATGAGCACCGAGAAGGACTCCGGCATTCCCGAGTCCAGCACGTTGTGGCCCTTGACGATCGACTCGTAGATGCGCGTGCGGCCCTGGACGTCGTCGGACTTGACGGTGAGCAGTTCCTGCAGGGCGTAGGCCACGCCGTACGCCTCGAGCGCCCACACCTCCATTTCGCCCATGCGCTGGCCGCCGAGCTGGGCCTTGCCGCCCAGGGGCTGCTGCGTGACGAGGGAGTAGGGGCCGATCGCGCGGGCGTGCATCTTGTCAGTGACGAGGTGGTGCAGCTTGAGCATGTAGATCACGCCCACCACGACGCGCTGGGCGAACGGCTCGCCCGTCATGCCGTCGTAGAGCACCGTCTTGCCGTCCTCGCAAATCCAGGCGGCGTCGCCCTCCTCCTTCTCCTGCTGGGCGCGCGCCTTGCGGAGGCACTCGTCGATCTCGTACTCCTGCACGCCGTCGAACACGGGGGTCGCGGCGTGGAAGTTCAGCAGGCGGCAGGCAAGGCCGAGGTAGGTCTCGAACAGCTGGCCGAGGTTCATGCGCGACGGCACGCCCAGCGGGTTCAGCACGATGTCGACCGGCGTGCCGTCCGGCAGGAACGGCATGTCGCAGCTCGGGAGGATGCGGGAGATGCAGCCCTTGTTGCCGTGGCGGCCGGCCATCTTGTCGCCCACGGAGAGGTTCTTCTTGTCGACAAGGTACACGCGCACGCTCTTCACCACGCCGCCGTCGTTCGGCAGGTCGTCGAATTCCGAGTCGGAGCTGTCGACCGCCGCGTCCGCAAGCTCCGCGAAGCGCGGGCGGAACGGGGCGATGATCGCCTCGATCTTGTCGGCCACGGGGCTGTCCTCAATCTGGTAGTGGTCGTGGGCCTTCGCGAGCTTGGCGAGCAGCGTCTTCGTGATCTTGCGCTGCTTGGGCACGAGGATCTCGCCGGAGGACGAGTCCTTCACGTCAAGCGTCACCTTGTCGCCGAGGAGCACGTTCGAGAGCGCCGTCGTGAGCTCGCCCTCCAGCTTCGTGCGTGCGGCCGTGCGCTTCTTCTCGGCCTCGCGCTGGGCCTTCGCGCGGCGCGACGGCCTGTCGCCGTCCTCGCCCGCGCCGGGGCGCGCGCCGTCCTGGGACGTCGTCACCTTCACGGCCATCACCACGCCCGTCGTGCCGGGCGGCACGGTGAGCGACGTGTCGCGCACGTCCGCCGCCTTCTCGGCGAAGATGGCGCGCAGCAGCTTCTCCTCGGGGGAGAGCTCGGTCTCGCCCTTCGGCGTGACCTTGCCCACGAGGATGTCGCCGGGGTGCACCTCGGCGCCCACGCGCACGATGCCGTCCGGGCCGAGGTTCTTGAGCGCCTCCTCGCCCACGTTCGGGATGTCGCGCGTGATCTCCTCGGCGCCGAGCTTCGTGTCGCGCGCGCCGCAGTCGAACGTGACGATGTGGAGCGACGTGAGCACGTCCTCGCGCACGAGGCGCTCGTTGACGAGGATGGCGTCCTCGAAGTTGTAGCCGCGCCAGCTCATGAACGCCACGAGCAGGTTCTTGCCGAGCGCGAGCTCGCCCTGGTCGGTGGCGGGTCCGTCCGCCAGGCAGTCGCCCTTCTGCACCTTCTGGCCGTGCTTGACGATCGGCTTCTGGTTGAAGCAGGTGCCGGCGTTGCAGCGGCGGAACTTCTGGAGCTTGTAGCGGCGGACGCCCTTCTTGGCCTCCTTGTCGAAGTCGTACTTCGCGGGGTCGGCGGGCTCGGGCTCGACGCCCTGCGGCAGCTTGCCGTCCGCCGTGGTGAGGACGACGGACGACGAGACGTACGCCACGACGCCGTCCTCCTCCGCGCACACGATCACGCGCGAGTCCTTCGCGGCCACGCCCTCGAGGCCCGTGCCCACGTACGGGCGCTCGCTCTGCAGGAGCGGCACGCCCTGGCGCATCATGTTCGCGCCCATGAGCGCGCGGTTCGCGTCGTCGTGCTCGAGGAACGGGATGAGGCCGGCGGCGATCGAGATCACCTGCATCGGCGCCACGTCCATGTACTGCACGTCCTTCGCGGGCTTGTCGCAGAACTCCGTGCGGTAGCGGCACGTCACGCGCTCCTCGGCGAACGTGCGGTCGGGGTTCAGCGGCGCGTTCGCCTGCGCGATCACGTACTGCTCCTCGACGTCGGCGGGGAGGTACTCGACCGTGTTCGACACCTTGCCGTTCTTCACCACGCGGTACGGCGTCTCGATGAAGCCGAAGCGGTTGATGCGCGCGTAGAGGCCCAGGGACGAGATGAGGCCGATGTTCGGGCCTTCAGGCGTCTCGATCGGGCAGATGCGGCCGTAGTGCGAGGGGTGCACGTCGCGCACCTCGAAGCCCGCGCGGTCGCGGGAGAGGCCGCCGGGGCCGAGGGCCGAGAGACGGCGCTTGTGCGCGAGGCCCGAGAGCGGGTTCGTCTGGTCCATGAACTGCGAGAGCTGGGACCGGCTGAAGAAGTCCTGCACGTGCGCGGAGAACGTCTTCGAGTTGACGAGGCGCTGCGGCGTGAGCGGGCCCTGGTTCTGCGTGTCGTGGAGCGTCATGCGCTCGCGGATCAGGCGCTCCGTGCGCGCGAGGCCCACGCGGCACTGGTTCTCCAGGAGCTCGCCGGCCGTGCGCACGCGGCGGTTGCCGAGATGGTCGATGTCGTCCACCTGGTCCTTGCCCATGAAGATGCGCAGGAGGAGGCGGATCGCCTCGATCACCTCGATGCTGTTGTTGGAGAGCGTGCGAAGCTCCTCGGGCACCGTGCCGGAGAGGCCGAGCTTCTTGTTGATCTTGTGGCGGCCCACGTAGCCGAGGTCGTAGTGCGCGAGCTCGAAGAAGAGCTTGTGCATCATCTGCTTCGCGTTCTGCGCCGTGGGCGGGTCGCCGGGGCGCATCCTCTTGTAGATGTCCTTGAGCGCGTCCTCCTCGTTCTGGATGCCGATCTTCGCGTCCTCGCGGAGGGTCTTGATGAGCGTGCCGGCGTCGACGGCCACATCCACCACCTCCACGGTGCGGATGCCGGCCGCCGCGAGCTGCTCCATCATCGCCGGCGTGCAGGGGTCGTAGCGGCGGGCGATCACGGCGTGGGAGTCGGTGTCCACCGTGTCCGCCTTCATCACGAGGAAGCGCAGCGCCTCCTCCGTCCACTTCTTGCCGGTCTCGAGCGTCTTGAACTCGTAGAAGAGCTTGAGGATGTCCTCGTCGGACCCGTACCCGAGCGCGCGGAGGAGCGTCGTCGCGAAGAACTTCCGGCGGCGGCGGCGCTGGTCCATGAAGCACCACATCACGTCGTTCGTGTCGAACATGATCTCGATCCAGCTGCCGCGGTCCGGGATGATGCGCACGGAGAGGAGCGACTGGCCGTTGGCGTGCGTCTGGCGCTCCGTGGAGATGCCGGGGCTGCGGTGCAGCTGGCTCACGATCACGCGCTCGGCGCCGTGGATCACGAACGCGCCGTCGTCCGTCATCACCGGGATCTCGCCCAGGAACACGTCCTCGTCGCGCACGTCCTCGCCGTCCTTCAGGCGGAAGGTCGCGTACAGGGGCTTTGAATACGTCTCGCCCTCGTACAGAGCCTCCTGGTACGTCCACTTGGGCGCCTGGAACTCGTATTTCACGAAGTCCAGCACGTAGCGCCCGTCGTACGACTCGATCGGGAATATCTCGTGGAAGATCGCCTGGAGCCCCTTCTCCGCGCGCTGCGCGGGCGGCACGTCGCCCTGGAGGAAGTCGTTGTACGACTTCGTCTGGATCTCGATCAGGTCCGGCGGGTCGTACACGTTCTGCAGACGCCCGAACACCTTGCGTTCAGCTTTCATTGGCTTACCTTTCTCTGACTGTCAATCGTGAGACTTTTGAAACTGTTTTTTTCACCGCGAATGAAGTGTGGTAAGCGACCACTTTGTTAACTGTTTCGGCGGTGAAGCTAAAAGTATATCAAAAATTGCGCCCCGGGACAAGGGGGTCTGCGAAAAAACGTGAAAAAAGTCGCCGAAGCCGCATTTTGGAGGCACCCACCCCCTCGAACCGGCGGAGAACCGTCTTCACAGGACAGAACGTGGCGCCTTGAGATTTTGGTTACGATGCGGCGTCCCCCGGCCCGTCCTCGAGGATCGCGATGAACTTCTCGGGCGGGGGGATGGGCCGGAAAGTGGTCGTGGAGACGAAGCAGTGGCGCGTGAAGCCGTCCACGAGCAGTTCGCCGTTCACGCGCACCTCGCAGGCGATTTCCAGCCGCACGCCCTTGTGACTCTGGCACCAGGCCGTGACCTCCAGCAGGTCGTCGTAATGGGCGGGACGGTGGTAGTTGACCTCCGCGTGTATGACGGGGAGCATCCACCCTTCCGCCTCGCACTGCTTGTAGGTGTAGCCGCAGGCGCGCATCAGCTCGTTGCGCGCGCGCTCGAAGATGGTGAGGTAGTTGCCGTAGTAGACCACGCCCATCTGGTCGGTGTCCGCATACGGCACACGGTACTGCATTGTGATTTTCAACATCAGGACATTTCCATTTTCTTGAACAGTTCAATCAGTTAATTGGTCAAGGTGACGTGAGACGAGAGACATGAGACGAGGCAACACGTCTCGCGTCTCACGTCCCACACGTCTCTCGTCTCGCGTCTCACGTCATCCCCATCCCATCTTTCACTTGCAAAGGGAGAGCGTCAGGATCGCGAATGACGTGACCAGCACGGGATCGTTCTCCCAGAAGCGGTTGTTGTCGTTCACCCAGCTTCCGTCCTTCTGCTGGAGCTTCAGCAGCTTCGCCGCAAGCTCCTCCTTCCAGTCCACCTTCCGCCCATCGGGCTGCACGAGCACGTCCACGCCCGCCACGGAGAGGGCGCGAGCAAGGATATCGTAATAGTAGTAAAGGCCCTGGCTGCCCATGCCGGGATTCTCGTCCACGGTCCAGAACTTCGAGCAGTAGCCGAGCGCGCTCTTCACGCGCGGGTCGTCGCGCGTGAGCTTCGCGTGGCACATGGAGAGGACGGCCGCGTAGCTCATCGAGCCGTAGGCGCGGAGCTGGACGCGTCCCGTGGCGTTCGTGGCGAGTCCGCCCTGCGGCGTGCGGTCGTTGTAGGCCGCGCCGCCGGCGCGCGGACCGTCCTTCGCCTGGAGGTGTTCGACAAAGGCAAGTGCCTTGTCCCAGTTGAGGTCGGCCTTGGCCTCGCCCTTGGGGCGGAACTCCTCCACGCCCTCCGTGCGGCGCATCGCGTCAAGCGCGTAGGAGGTGTTGGAGAGGTCGGCGTAGCGCCGGCGGGAGGCGCGGTCGTAGCCGAAGCCGCCGGCCATCGTATCGTCGCCCGTCAGCTGGCTGCCGGCGATGTAGGTGCGCGCGTCGAGGATCGCGCGCTTCGGCGCGAGGCCGCTCTCGTACAGCGCGCTCACGCACACGCTCGTGTTGTAGTTGCCGAGTCCGCTGCCGCCGCGTCCCGGTTTCGGCACGTAGAAGCCGCCGTCGGGACGCTGCGTCTTGAGGACGAACTGCGCGGCCTTCTTCGCCGACTCGCCGCCGCCTTCGCCGCCCTTCACGAGCGCCCAGAGCGGGAGGGCCGTGAGCGCCGGCATCTGCGGGTCGCTGAACGAGCCGTCCGTCGCCTGCTGCGCGAGCAGGAATTTCACCCCGCGCGCAATCGCCGCGTCGATCTCCGCCTGCGGCGCGGCCATGGCGGCGCCGGCGACCGCAAGGGCCAGGGCAAATGCTCTCGTTTTCATTACGATTCCTTTTCTTTTTAGGTTAGGCAAGGGGACGTGAGACGCGAGACGCGAGACGAGTTGAAGAGGAACGTGAGACGTGAGACGCGAGACGAGTTCGTCTCACGTCTCATGTCCCGCTCGTCTCTCGTCTCATGTCTCATGTCTCATGTCCAACTTCTTCCACTAGCCTGTTAAACGTTCCTCGCGAACTTCGGGTTCGCGCCGGCGATCACAAAAGCAACTTCGCCCTTCACCTTCGCGTCCTTGAACTGCGCGGCGAGGTCGGAAAGGTAACCGCGCGAGACCCGCTCATGGAGCTTCGTCAATTCGATGCACACCGCCGCCTCGCGGTCGCCCAGGACCTCGTAGGCCGCCTGCAGCGTGGGGCCGATGCGGAACGGCGACTCGTAGCCGATCAGCGTGTGGGGGAGGTCCTTCTCCTCGGCGAACCAGTTGCGGAGCGCGCCGGGTCCGCGCGGCGGGAAGCCTTTGAACGTGAAGGAGCTCGTGGGGAGTCCGCTCAGGACGAGCGCCACGTTCACGGCGCTTGCGCCGGGGAGGACGTCGAACGGCACGTTCTCCTGCGCGCAGAGGCGCACGAGGCGGTAGCCCGGGTCGGAGATCGCGGGGTAGCCGCCGTCCGAGACGAGTGCCACCTCGCGTCCGGCCCTCACGGCGTCGATCACGGTGCGGGACACACGCTCCTCGTTGCCCTGGCGGTAGCTGATCATCTCCGGACGCGGCACGCCGAAGTGCGAGAGGAGCTGCCAGGTGCGGCGCGTATCCTCGCAGGCGATGAGCGAGGCGCCCTTCAGCGCCTCCAGCGCGCGCGGCGTGAGGTCTCCGAGGTTCCCGATGGGCGTTGCAACGACGTGGAGCATGGCGCCTCCTAGATCATGAGGTCCTGGACGAGCGAAACGGGCGTCTGCTCCGCGCCGGACGCGTCGGCGGGCGGCTCGATCACCTCCTCGGACGTCGCGGCGTCGGCCTCGGCGGTTTCGGAGTCCGTCTGGGACTGTCCGCGCGTGCCGGGCTTGCGGTCGCCGAAGCGCGTGCCCTCCTTGAAGAAGTTGAGGTCCACCTCGCCCGTCTCGCCGTTGCGGTGCTTCGCCACGTCGACGATCGCGAGCAGCTCGTCGTCGTGCCACTGGGCGGTCTTCGACCGGCAGGGGCGGCGCAGGAGCAGCACCACGTCGGCGTCCTGCTCGATCGCGCCGGAGTCGCGGAGGTCCGAGAGGCGCGGCACCTCGTCCTTGTCGCCGCGCTGCTCGTTGCCGCGCGCGAGCTGGGAGAGGACGATGACGGGCACCTTGAGCTCCTTCGCCATGGCCTTGATCTGGCCGGAGATGCGCGAGGTCTCGAGCTGGCGCCCCTGCCGGGCGTACTCGCGGCAGTTGCAGAGCTGGAGGTAGTCGATCACGATCAGTTCGATGCCGTGCGTGCGCTTCATGCGGCGCGCGCGGGCGCGCATGTCGGAGACGTCGAGCGCGCTCGTGTCGTCGATGATGATCGGCGCGCCGCGGAGGGCGTTCGCGGCCGACATCAGGCGCTGGCTCGCGTCGATGCGCTCCTCGCGCGCCATGAGCCCGCGCTGGAGGCGCCACGTGTTCACGCCGGCGCGGCCGGCGAGCATGCGCTTGGCGAGCGACTCGGTGCTCATTTCGAGGGAGAAGATGAGCACGGGATGCTTCTTGCCGTTGTCGCAGCGCGTGGGCATGCCGTTGATGTCCTGCCCCATCGCCACGCACTCGGCCATGTTCATGGCGAGGGAGGTCTTGCCCACGGACGGGCGCGCCGCGACGACGATCATGTCGCCGCCCTTGAGGCCCATCAGCTTCTCGTCAAGGTACTTGAAGCCGGTGGAGAGGCCGTCGAACTGCCCCGCGCCGCCGTCGAAGAGGCGGTCCATGGCCTTGAGCGTGTTCTCGACGGCGATCTTCCAGTCCATGCGCACGTTGCTCGCGCCGCCGATCTCGAGGAAGCTCTTCTCCACCTCGCCGAGGAGGATGTCGGCGTTCGCGGCCTGCGACTCGTCGATGCAGCGGCGCTCCGTCTCGCGGGCGCGCTGGATCATCGTGCGCAGGAGGTGCTTCTGGCGGACGATGTCGATGTAGTACTCGGCGTGCGCGGAGGTGGGCGTGGTGTCCACGAGCGCCTGGATGGCGGCCACGCCGCCGACCTGCTCGAGGCGGCCGGTGGCGCGGAGGCGGTCCGTGAGCGTGACCGCGTCGATCGGCACGGACGAGCCGCTCATCTCGCGGAAGGTCTCGAAGAACACGCGGTTGCGCGGCTCGTAGAAGGACTCGGGCGTGAGGCCGCGCGCCTGGCAGAGGTCGAGCACGCGGGCGTCGTCGCCCATCGTCGTATCGAGCAGGATCGAACCGATGATCCCGCGTTCGGCCTCGGCGCTGTGGGGAAGGGTTATGAGCTGTTCTGACATGGCGCAAGAGTATAGCACAACGGCCGCGTTCCGGGGGCGTCCGCGTTGTCAACGGTTGTCTGAGGGTTGTCGACCGGTTGTGAACAGGCCGTTTTCCCGCTTGCCAGTCCGCGCCCGAAATGATATGCTAATGGGCGCTCCGTATACGTGGCTCAGCCACTCACAACAAAAAAAGGAAAGAAAATGTCGATACAGACAAGCAGAAGAGGGTTCCTCAAGGGCGCCGCCGGACTGTCGGCGCTCGGCATGTCGGGATGCTGCACGTTCGGGTGCCGCACCGCGCGCGTCCCGAACGGCACGATCCGCCTCGCGGCGGTCGGCGTGATGGGCAAGGGCTTTTCCGACTGGATGCCCATGATCAAGAGCGGCCTCGCCGAACTCGTCGCCTGGTGCGACGCGGACGCGAACCAGCGCGAGGCGGCCCTCAGGCACAAGGCCACCAAGAAGATCCCCGGCCTCGCCGAGAAGCTCGCGAAGATCCCCTTCTACACGGACTACCGCAAGATGCTGGACGACCAGTCGAAGCTCCAGATCGACGCGATGACGATCTCCACCCCCGACCACATGCACGCCGCCGTCGCGATCCGCGCGATGAAGATGGGCATCCACGTGTACGTGCAGAAGCCGCTCGTGCGCACGCTCTGGGAACTCGACTACTTCAACAAGACCGCCAAGGAAAACGGCGTCGTCACCCAGATGGGCAACCAGGGCTCCGGCACCGCCGGCTTGCGCCGCGGCGTTGAGGTGCTGCAGAGCGGCATCCTCGGCGACGTGAAGGAAGTCCACGTGTGGACGAACCGCCCCGTGTGGCCGCAGGGCAAGAACGTGGCGGCCTGGGTCAAGGGCCACCCGAACGGCGACCCGATCCGCAAGGGCCTCAACTGGGACGCCTGGCTCGGCGTGGCGAAGATGCGCCCGTTCCTGGACAAGTATCCCGCCAACGCGGACGTGTACGACCCCTGGAAGCTCGGCAAGAACGTGTACCACACCTTCACATGGCGCGGCTTCTTCGACTTCGGCTGCGGCGCGTTCGGCGACATGGCCTGCCACACGATGAACCTGCCCTTCCGCGGCCTCGAGCTCGGCTCCGTGTCCGACGCGGTGTGCACGACGATCGACTCCGAGAACGACGTCGCCTACCCGCTCAAGTCCGTCGTCAAGCTCACCTACAAGGAGCGCGAGTCGAAGGCCCGTCCCGGCGTGAAGCTGCCGGCCGTGACGCTCTTCTGGTATGACGGCGACATCAAGCCCTCCGCCGACCTCATGCCGCAGGTCATCGCGAAGGACGGCAAGGTGCCCAACACCGGCTGCATCGTCATCGGCACCAAGGGCATCCTCTGCTCCACCAACGACTACGGCGGGGAAAGCTTCCTCGCCCTCAAGGGCGAGAAGGTCGTCCAGAACATCAAGGACCACCCCGCGTGCAAGGTGATCCCCGTCACGCTCCCGCGCTGCGGCGCGGCTGGCGGCGGCATGGACAAGAGCGCCGGCGCGGCGGCCCTTTCCGCCGACGGGCACTACATCGAGTTCCTCACCGCCATCCGCGGCGAGGGTCCGGTCTACACGCAGACGCACTCGCGCGCCTTCTCCGACGTGGAGTACTCCATCCCGCAGATGGAAGGCATCCTCGTCGGCTGCATCGCGCAGCGCCTGCCCGGCCAGAAGCTGAACTGGTGCTCCTGCAAGCAGTCCTTCGACAACGCGGCCGCGAACGCCTTCGTCACGCCGCTCATCCGCAAGGGCTACGAGTTCTAACTCCCATCCGACATCCGTCGGACGCATGGCGGCGCGCAGAGGGTCTTTCCCTGCGCGCCGCTTTATGATATACTTGACGCGGTTTTCCACCCTCCTCTAGAGGCAACGCAACACGGCGACCAGAATGAAGGCATCCATCCTCATCGTAGACGACGAAAAGGACACGCGCGAGCTCATGGCTCGCGCGCTGGGGGCGGACTATCGCGTGACCACGGCGCCCGACGCGGAGCAGGCAATCAAGGCTCTCGAGGCCGACCCCTCGATCGCCCTCATGCTCTCCGACGTGCGCATGCCGGGTGCGAACGGCATCCAGCTCCTGAGGGCCGCGAAGAAGATGCGCCCGAACCTCGCCTGCATCCTCCTCACGGCGTTCGGTTCCGTGGAGCTCGCCGTGGAGGCGATGAAGGACGGCGCGGACGACTTCCTCACGAAGCCCGTGGACCTCGACCAGCTCGACCTGCGCGTGGCGAAGGCGCTGAAGACGCGCGCGCTGGAGGAGGAGGTCGTGTCGCTCCGCAGCGAGCTCGACGTGAAGCAGGGGCTGGCGGACATCACGGGCACGTCCGAGGCGATGCAGACCGTGTTCCGCCTCATCCGCCAGGCCGCGCCCTCGCCGGCCACGGTGCTGATCGAGGGGCCGAGCGGCACCGGGAAGGAGCTCGTCGCCCACGCGCTCCACGCCCTCTCCCCGCGCGCGAACGGCCCGTTCGTGGCCGTCGAGTGCGCCGCGCTCAACGGCAACCTCCTCGAAAGCGAGCTCTTCGGCCACGAGAAAGGCGCGTTCACGGACGCCGTGGCGAAGCGCATCGGCCGATTCGAGGCGGCCAACGGCGGTACGATCTTCCTCGACGAGATATCCGAGATTCCCCCTTCCACGCAGGTCAAGCTCCTGCGCGTCCTCGAGACGCGCTCGTTCGAGCGCCTCGGCAGCTCCGAGACGATCAAGACGGACATCCGCATCGTGGCCGCCTGCAACCGCGACCTCGCGCAGCTCGTGCGCGAGGGGAAGTTCCGCGAGGACCTCTACTTCCGCCTCGCCGTGATCGACATCCGCCTCCCCGCGCTGCGCGAGCGGAAAGGCGACATTCCCCTCCTCGTCGCGCGCTTCCTCGCGGAGTTCTCCTCCGCGAACGGCAACCGCGTGACGGGCATCACCCCCGCCGCGATGAAGCTCCTCGAATCGTACGACTGGCCCGGCAACGTGCGCGAACTGCGCAACGCCGTGGAGCGGATGGTGGTGCTCTCGCCCGGCGGACAGCTCGACGTGGGAGACGTGCCGGACTTCTCGCGCGCGCCGTCCGTCTCGCCCGCCCTGCAGGTCGTCCCCGCAGGCACGCTGGAGGAGACCGAGAAGGCGCGGATCCTCGCTGCGCTCGAACAGGCGCGCGGCAACCGCTCCCTCGCCGCCAAGTCGCTCGGCATCTCCCGCCGCACGCTCTACCGCAAAATAGACGAATACGCCAAGGAGGGCATCCGCACATGAAAGCCGCCATCGTCCTTCTCCTCGCCGCCGCGTTCGGCACGGCCCGCGCCGAACCGCGCACGACGACCGAGCCCTGCCCCGCCTGCAAGGGCGCGCGGAGCCTCTCCCTCACGCCGCCCAACCTCGGCCAGCACGACGGCGAGATCGACGTCACGCCCGGCAAGCCGTTCAAGAGCCACCGATGGGACGTTCGGCACAGCCGGTGCCCGCTCTGCAAGGGAACCGGCCGGCACGAGATGTGGGTGATCAAGGGCCGCCCGCCCGAAGACCGCGCGGACAAGGAGCCCTGCACGACGTGCTGGTGGAGTGGCGTGGAACCCTGCCGCAAGTGCAACCACACGGGCTACGCCGAATGCACGAAGTGCAAGACGTCCCGCGCCGGATCGAAAACGGGCTGGGTCGTGAAGGAGCAACCGGCCTCCGGACGCAACAAGCGCAAGAAAATCACGGTCACGCCCTGCACGACGTGCAGCGGCATCGGGAAAATCTGCTGTCCGGCCTGCGAGGGCATGGGCGGCCAGCCCTGCAAGCGCTGCAAGGGAGCGGGTTACACGCCGAAGAAGGTGAAGTGATGATCATCAAGATCCGCAATCCCCCCAAGCACCAGCACCTCGTGGCCGGCCCCGACGGCACGATGCACCTTGTCGTGTCGCAGGAAGGCCAGCACAAGCTGCGCTTCGCCCCGCGCACCGCCCAGCAGCAGGCCGCCGTCGCCGCGCCGGCCGTGCCCACGGCGCAGGTCCAGCAGACGCGCGTGCTGCGCAAGATCTCGCGCGACACGCCGCCGAACATCCCCTTCCTCCGCTTCGAGACGATTGTCGGGCGAGGCGGCATGGCCGTCGTCTGGCGCGCCTGGCACCGCGAGCTCAACCGCCCCGTTGCCGTGAAGGTGCTCGACTCGAAATTCTCCAACACGGAGCAGGACGTGCGCCAGTTCATGGTGGAGGTGCGCACGATGTCGAACATGCACCACCAGGGCATCGTGCAGGGCTACGGCGCGGACTTCGCTGACGGACGGTACTACTTCATCATGGACTACGTGGACGGCTACACGTTCGGCTCGCTCCTCTCGCGCAAGACGCACATTCCCGAAATCGACGTGCTCATCATCTGCGAGTCCGTGGCCGACGCGATGAAGTACGCCTGGGACGTCTTCGCCGTCGTCCACTGCGACCTCAAGCCCGAGAACATCATGGTGGACCGCGACGGCACGATCAAGGTCACGGACCTCGGCCTCTGCCAGTCCACGGCCGCAATTCAGAACAAGGAACAGCCAGACGAGGTGGTGGGCACGCCCGCCTACATCAGCCCGGAACAGGTCTACGGCGACATGGAACTGGACTGCCGGGCCGACATCTACTGCCTCGGCGCCACGCTCTACCACATGGCCACCGGACGCATGCTCTTTCCCCTTGCCGACAACGACGCCATCCTCCGCGCGCACGTGAGCGAGAAAATCCAGGCACCCGACCCGCGCTTCGTTGTGCCCACGCTCTCCGAGGGCTTCGCGCGCCTCGTTTCGAACATGTGCGTGAAGGATCGCGAGAAGCGCTACCAGACGTGGGACGAGGTGTTCAACGACGCGCGCGCCGTTGAAGAGGGCGGCATGCCGACGCTCCACGAGCCTGGCGCCGTTTCATCCGTCCAGTTCCAGCTGGGACAAGGCATTTGAGGCTTACGGCACAAGGAACTTCGCCGTGAGAGCGGCGGCCTTGGCCTTCACCTCGGCTTGGACAGCCGTGTTCGTAATGTCATCCAGGATGTCGGCGATCCAGCCGCCAATGAGCGCGGACTCCTCCTCCTTCATGCCGCGCGTCGTGATTGACGCCGTGCCGACGCGGATGCCCGAACACTTGAATGGGCTCTCGGTATCGTAGGGAATCGTGTTCTTGTTCACCACGATGCCGGCCGCGTCGAGCGCCGCCGCCGCGTCCTTGCCCGTGATGCCCTTCGTGCCCTTCACGTCCACGAGGAAGAGGTGGTTGTCCGTGCCGCCGGAGACGATCCGCCAGCCGCGGTCCTGCACGGCCTTGCACATCGCCTTGCAGTTCTTCACGACCTGCGCGGCGTAGTCCTTCATCTCGGGCTGCATCCATTCGCGGAAGCAGACGGCCTTCGCGGCGATGATGTTCTCGAGCGGACCGCCCTGCATGCCGGGGAACACGGCCGAGTCAATCGCCTTGGCCCATTTTTCCTTGCAGAGGACGAGACCGCCGCGCGGACCGCGCAGCGTCTTGTGCGTGGTGGAGGTCACGAAGTCCGCGTACGGCACCGGGCTCTCGTGCGCGCCGCCGGCCACGAGGCCCGCGATGTGCGCCATGTCCACCATCATGATACAGCCGACCTTGTCGCAGATCTCGCGGATGCGCTTGAAGTCGATTGCGCGCGGATAGGCGCTCGCGCCGGAGAGGAGAATCTTCGGCTTCACCTCCAGTGCCTGCTTCTCAAGGGCGTCGTAGTCCAGACGCTCCGTGGTGCGGTCCACCGTGTACGGCACGATGTGGTAGAGCTTGCCGCTGAAGTTCACGGGCGAGCCGTGCGAGAGGTGTCCGCCCTGGTCGAGGGAGAGGGAGAGGATCGTGTCGCCCGGCTGGATCGTGGCGAGGTACACCGCCATGTTGGCGGACGAGCCGCAGTGCGGCTGCACGTTCGCGTGGTCGGCGCCGAAGAGCTGGCAGGCGCGCGTGCGCGCGAGCTCCTCCGCCGCATCCACGGGCAGGCAGCCCGAGTACCAGCGCTTGCCCGGATAGCCCTCGGCGTACTTGTTCATCAGCACGCTGCCGGCGGCGAGACGCACGGCGCGGGACGAGGTGTTCTCGGACGCGATGAGGTTGATCTCCGTATCCTCCTGCGTCACCTGCGCCTTGATGGCGGCGTAGACCTCGGGGTCGTCGTGCGCGAGGCCGGAGAAGTCGCTCAGGCGCCCGGCGCGCTCGATCTTCCCGCGGCGGCGGGCGTGGCGCTCCGCCGCATCCACGGGCGTGGAGACGAACGCCTTCAGGATCTCCACCGCCTGCGCGGCGTCCACCTTGTCCGCCCCCGTGCAGAGCACGTTCGCGCCGTTGTGCTGGCGCGCGAGCACCGCGGTGGGCACGTCGAGGCAGAGCGCGGCGCGCACGTTCTGGAAGCGGTTGGCGGCCATCGTCATGCCCATTCCCGTGCGGCAGATCAGCATCCCGAACTCGGCCTCGCCACATGCGACCTTCTCCGCGACAGCGTCCGCATAGTCAGGGAAATCACATGCGTCGGGCCCCGTGCAGCCCACGTCGACGAACTCCGCGCCCGAGAAGGACGCGATGACGCTTTTCTTCAGTTCGAACCCGCCGTGGTCGGCGCCGATGGCAATCTTCATCTTTCCGTTTCCTTGTTGTTTGAAATCGTTGGGATAGTATATCAAAACCCCCTCCCCGGCACAAGTGCGCAACGGAACCTATTCGCAGCCGGCGACAACCGCCGCACAGGTCGTCACGGGCCGTTTTCCCATACTCAATCCAGCTCCCGACCTTTCGTCTCCTTCAGGAATCGCGCAACGACCGCAAAGCCGACGGCGCAGATCGCCGCGTACAGACCGAACGTGCCCGCCGCGCCGAACGCGACGTTGATCGGCTTGAACGTGAGGGTGAGCCCGAAACACGAAATCCAGAGGGCTGCCACGGCAACCGACATCGCCGTACCGCGCACGCGGTCCGGAAATATCTCGCTCAGCACCACCCAGGTGATCGGCGCGAGCGTCATCGCGTAACACGCAATCGCCGCCATCACCACGACCAGGACGGCGACGCCCTTCACCTCGAAGTGGTAGCAACAGCCAAGAATTGCGTAAAGAACCGCGAGCCCGCCAGCCCCCAGCAACATCAGCGGACGCCGGCCCCACCTGTCCACCAGACACATCGCCACCACCGTAAACACGCAGTTGACGACGCCCGTGATCACCTGGTTGAACATCACCCCCGAAACGTCGTAGCCCGCCGCCTTGAAGATCTCCTCCGCGTAGTTGAACACCACGTTGATCCCGCACCACTGCTGGAACGCCGCAAGGAACACGCCCAACGCAAGGACGGACATGGTTCGCCGTTCAAACAACAAGCGTACAACAGCAAGTATTCCCGCCTTGCTGTCGTACGCTTGCTGTCTTTCCACCCCCCACCTCGGACTCTCCGGGATGAAGAACGCCAGCACGAGGAAGAGCGCCGCCGGCACGGTCTCCGCGCCGAACATGACGCGCCACGAGACGTCGCTCGTCACCGTGCGAAAAACAAGGTAGTTCGCCAGCTGCGCGAAGATGATGCCCAGCACGATGGTCATCTGGTTGAGCGAGACGAGCCGCCCGCGCATCTCCGGCGGCGAGACTTCGGCGATATAGACCGGCGAGACGTTCGACGCAAGCCCGATCCCAACGCCGCCCAGGATGCGCGCGGCGACGAACGACCAGTAACCCGTGGCGAATGCTGTCCAGAGCGCGCTCACAGTGAAACAGATCGCAGAAAAGATCAGCGATGGCTTGCGTCCGAAACGATCCGGCAGCCACCCGAGCCCGATGGCGCCACCGATGCAGCCCAGCACCGCAGACCCCATCGCGAACCCGGCCTCCCACGCCTTCGCCGGATCGGCGAGCCCGAAATACGGCTCATAGAACGGCTTCGCGCCGCCGATTACCACCCAATCGTAGCCGAAGAGCAGTCCGCCCATCGCGGCCACGACGCACACCATCATCAACTTTGCCTTAGACATTTCAACTTCCTTTCCTTGCATCTAAATTCATTGTGATCTCTCTTCATTGCTTTCGCTGCTGGGAGTTTCGGAGTTTTGGAGGATTGGAGATTTTTAAAATATTCTCCTTATCTCCGAGACTCCTAATCTCCCAGTAGCGAAAGCAATCATCAAATTCATCCTCATATACGAAGCGCGGGCAAATGGCTAACAGATACGATTCCTTTCTCCGCAAGCGCGACGAGGTTCCGCATCCGATCGTTCTTGACAGCTTCAAGGTCGTCGTCGAAGATCAGGAGAAGCGGCAGCGACGTCGCGAAGTAGTCGATCTTGAACGGCGTCTTAAGGCCCTTCTCGGCAAACGCCTTCATGCCCCTGAAGAGCGCCTTCGCGTCCTTCTTGCGGTCAAGCGCCGCGAGGGCGAGTCCGCGCCAATACGAAAGCTCTGAGTACTCCGTGACGGCCATCGACTGGAAGTCGCCCGCCTCGTCGGCGGCCGCCTTGAACGCGGCCTTCGCCTCGGTTTCGCGTCCGAGCCCGCGAAGCGCAAGCCCCTTCAGGTAGTTCACGTCGGCCTTCGCCTGCAAAAGGTGATACGCCTCGCCTAGGTTCTCCGGCGTGTCAAATGCCTTCTCGGCATGTTCAAGCGCAACCACCTTGCTGTTGTACGCTTGCTGTCCCACCTTGCACGCTTGCTGTCGGCGCGGCCGGAGTCCGCGCCCTACCTTGCTGTTGTACGCTTGCTGTCTTCCGCCCGCCAGCGCCGCCCAGCCCAACGCCAAATGGGCGCGCGTGTACTGCGCGAGCACCTTCCCTTCGCCGCCCTCCCACGGATGGAACCGCCGCGAGGCAAGCACCTTGAGCGCGTCATCGTACCGCCCTACGTCGTTCAGACACGTCACGTACTGCACCGTCGCGTCGTCGCGTGTCGCAACGAGCGCAGCCTTACCTTCGAGGAACTTCAGCCGCTCCGCGCTCGACACCTTGCACTTCTCGCAAAGCTGGTCGTACTCTGCGACGAGGCGCGCGTCCGTGGGATCCGCCTTCATCGCCTTCCGATACGCGGACATCGCGCCCTTCGCGTCGCGCCGCACGTTCCAAAGCGCCACGCCGAGATTGCGCCACGCCGTCGCGAACGACGGATCTGCCTTGACAGCGGCCTTCCACATCGCGAGCGCCTCTTCGTGCCGCTTGCGGTCGTAGAGGAAGTTACCGAGCCCGTAAGCGACGTTGCGCGACCTGTCGCCCCGATTCCAAAGATCGCGCAGCACCCGGTAATCCCACAACCTCGACGGGAAGAACCAATCCGGCGATTCGTCCTTGCCGTTGTACGCTTGCTGTCGGCGCGGCCGGAGTCCGCGCCCTACCTTGCCGTTGTACGCTTGCTGTCTCCCCAACCACTCCAACACATACTTCACCATCAAGTCGCTTTCACCCGCAGCGCGCGTACCCCTCTCCAAATATTGCTCCAGCAGTGCCTTCGCCTCCCCTTGTTGGCCCATCTCGATCAAGTCATACGCCGCGTCAAGGGCCTTGTCGGGGCTGGAAAAAGGCCGGTCCTGTTTCTGTCGTGAGACGTGAGACGTGAGACGCGAGATTTTGCCGCGCCGCATGTCGATCATCGCGAGGCGTGTTTCGGCAGGTGACTTCCACGCGCCGTCCCACGTCGCCTTGTAGTAGGCGTCGTAGGCGAGGTCGTCTTTGCCGAGAAAGTCGAGGGCGAGGCCTAGATAGTAGTGCGCTTCGCCCGTATAGGGGTTCGGATGCCTGAACGTGAGACGTGCGACAGCCGCCGCGAAGTGTTCCCGAGCCTCTTCGAAGAGCCCGCGCGAAAGAAGCCGCTTGCCATAGAGGATGTGCGCACGGCAGTCGCCCGGATCGCGCCGCAGAAGCTCATCGAGGTACGCCTCGGGCGCGCGCGTGGGATGACGGTACTGGTCGAGATGCTCCGCCGTGAGGAACAGTTCGTCCGCGCTTGCAATGTCCTTTGGCGCGGGCGGCTCCGTCGCCACGGAACGCTTGTCCTTGATTTCCTCAAGCTTGCGTTGCTTTTTCTTTGCCGCCGCCTCGCAACGTATCACTTCATTTTCGCCGTCAAGCACAACAAGGACATCCCCCGCCTTGCTGTCGTACGCTTGCTGTCGGCGCGGCCGGAGTCCGCGCCCTACCTTGCTGTCGTACGCTTGCTGTTTCGCATCCGCTCCAGCAATCCACGGCTTCTCCGGCGACAAATCGACCTTGATCTCCTTCACGACCTTCCCGCCGCGCATCACGCGGATCTTCGCACCCATCATCGGACGCGACACGGCAATTCCAATTTCCCCCTCGGCGAACCGCACCGCCGCGTCCCTGTTCGCATTCTGCGGCACGCCGATCTTCTGGTACGGCCACCAGTACTGCGAGAACGTCTTCGTCTCGTACGGCATCAGGTACGTGAAGTCGGGCTGGTTGTCGGTGTAGACGCCGGCCATCAGCTCGATGTAGGGTCCGCTGTCGTCCGTCAGCTCGCGGTCCCATGCGTAGCCGAACGGATGGTTGCCCCACGTCCACTGCTTCTTGCCGGGGGCGATGTGCCGGTCGGCGACATGTACGAACCCGCCCTGCGCCGCATGATCGTAGCCGCCGAAGAAGTCGTACTTCGTCGCGCAGATCATGTACGAGGTCGGCACGGGGATGTTCTTGTACCAGCAGAGGTTGTTCGCACCCTTGCGCGCGGCGTAATCGACGCCATAGTACTTCTGGAGAGCCTCGGGGAAGGACGACATCGCGCGCACCGCGTGGTCGGCGACGTACTCGACATCCGGCGGGAAGAAGCTTTCGTACTGGTCGTGGACGCGCGCGGCAACGTTCGCCCACCAGAGGAACGTCTGCGTGAACGGCGTGCGGTTGTAGAGACGCACCTTCAGCTCGACGATGCAGCTGCCGGGTTTCAGGCAGATGCCGTGCGTTCCCCGCATGCGCGTCAAAGGATCGTGGTCGCTCATCCACACCGTCACGCTGCCGTCCTCACCCTTCTCGATCTCGACGTCGGTCGGCATGAACGTGGCGGGACGGTGGTGCTGCGGCCAGTTGAACTCCACGCCGCCGCTCACCCACGGGCCGGCGAGACCGACGAGCGCGGGCTTGATCACGTCGTTGCGGTAGAAGAAGTCGTAGTTGCCGTTCTTCTTGTCCTGCGCGATGTAGATGCGCCCGCCGAGTTCCGGCAGGAGCACGAGACGCACGTACTCGTTCTCGAGCGTCACGGCGTCGTACTTCTTCATTGACGGCGTGTCGTACACCTTGTCGATGAACGGTACGGGATACACCTTCCCGCACGATCCCTGATAGACCCGCTTCTCGAAGAACATCGGGTTCTTTTCCGGCTCGCCCACGCCGTACGTCTTGATGGGAAGCTTCTCCCTCTTCACTTTTACACGTGTCATTTCTCTTTCCTACTTGTCTTCCATCAGCACGACGCGGTCGATCATCAGGTTCGGACCTGTGATTGCTTCGCATGAAAGCTCGATCTTGCCATCGAGAAAATCCTCTCGCATGACGGGAAGCTTCGCCCACCAGATGCCGTCCTTCGCGTTCTGGTGCTGGGGGACCGTGAACGGACGGCCCTCGCACGTGCCGCGTCCAGAACGGTTGTTGCGGTTGGGATCGCGGAAACGCACCCAGAGCGTCCCGGTAACGGGTTTCGCATCCGTCAGCGTCACGGTGAGCTTCTGCCCATGCCAGAACGAGCCGGTGCTGTCGTGCCACGATCCCCAACGGCCCTTTCCTGAGACGTTGTAGCCACCCTGCGACATTTCCGCAAAGTCGAGCGTCTTCTTCCATTCGACGCTCCGCTCCGCCGCGTCCAGCTCCACCGCCGCCGCGATGTAGACGGGCGCGTCGCGGAACTGCGCCGGACGCAGCTTCGACGCCGCTGCCTGCGGCGCGAACGCCTCCTTGAACGTTTCCGGATCAACCGATGCCGTCGGGTTGAAATCTTTCGACTCCATGTACGAGAGGATGCTCTTCCGAATCGCGCAAACCTCCGGCAATGTCTTGTCAGAAAGGTTGAGCCCGCACACCATGAGGCGACCCGCGCCCACTTTCAGTTCGAACAACATACCCATCTTCGTCGAGTAGTGTAGGTCGGGAACCGGCATGACGATCGGGTCGATACCCTGCGGCAGATCGGCGATGCCGTGTTTCACGCCCCCTTCCACGAGGTTGTACCACTGCCAGTCCGCCCAGTCCTCGGTCGGGAAACCGCGCAGCGCCGGATGGTCGGCGCGGACGCAATAGCCCAGCGTGGAGAGTTCGGCGTTCGCGCTTTTGAAATGCCCCGTGGACCAGTAGACCGGCTTGAAGTGCGACTTCGCGCTTTTCGCGCTCGGTCCGGTGTAGAGGACGATGCCACCCTTCACAAGCGCGGCCACTGCCTCGTCAAATGAGGAGGTTTCGAGGATGTAGGGCGGTTTCATCGAAACCGCCCTACCGTCGGTAGGGGCCGACCACCGGGCGGCCCGTACGGAGGACGGCGCGCTCGGTGATCGCGCCCTACCAA
>Ga0310695_10001118_pt1 | contig 65261 bp, 49 predicted proteins | sample RumenRJG_04DNA_FD_203882 | JGI IMG/M metagenome (GOLD analysis project Ga0310695, IMG submission 203882) | Bovine rumen microbial communities from Lethbridge, Alberta, Canada - RJG_04 (v2) (version 2) | ecosystem: Host-associated > Mammals > Digestive system > Stomach > Rumen | place: Canada... | reverse complement strand
GTGTTTGTGAGTGCGCTGAAAGCCATCGCTCCGGTGCTGGTGGCCGTCCTGGTGACGTCGAGCATCGCCAAAGCCGGCAGCGGCTTGGGGACGAGATTCCGCACGGTGATGGCATGCTATCTCGTCAGCACCTTCGTCGCCACACTGTGCGCCGTGGCTGGCAGTTTCCTCTTCCCCGTCGATCTGCAGTTCGCCGACACCGCCGGCGCCACGGCACCGAGTGCATTGGCCGACGTGTTCAACAACCTACTGACCAATATGGTGACCAACCCCCTCATCTCCGTCTCCTCAGCCAACTACATCGGCATACTCTGCTGGGCCATCCTGTTGGGCCTCGCGCTGAAAAGACACGGACGGGTGAATACGATCAATGTGGTGAGCGACTTCGCCGAAAGCGTCTCCCGCATTGTGAAATGGGTGATCCAGACCGCGCCCTTCGGCATCATGGGTCTGGTGTTCGCCACGGTGTCGGAAGGCGGCCTTGAGGTGTTCACCGTCTACGGGAAACTAGTGTTGCTGCTGGTAGCCTGCATGCTGATCAACGCCTTCGTCTTCAATCCCCTGATTGCCTACCTGATGGTGAAGAAGAACCCCTACCCCCTGCTCTTCAGATGTTTGAAAGAGAGCGGACTCAACGCCTTCTTCACCCGCTCGTCGGCAGCCAACATCCCCATCAACCTTAACCTCTGCCGCAAGCTGGGGCTCGACGAAGAATTCTACTCCGTGAGCATCCCCCTGGGCGCCACCATCAACATGGACGGCGCCGCCGTGACCATCACGGTGATGACGCTGGCAGTGGCTCACACTTTGGGCATTGAAGTGACCTTCACGACAGCGCTCTTCCTGGGCATCATCGCTACGCTGGGCGCCTGCGGCGCTTCGGGCGTGGCCGGCGGTTCGCTGCTGCTGATTCCGATGGCCTGCTCGTTCCTGGGCATCGGCAACGATGTGGCCATGCAGGCCGTTGCCGTGGGCTTCATCATCAGCGTCGTGCAGGACAGCGTGGAGACGGCACTCAACTCCAGCGGCGACGTGTTCTTCACTGCCACAGCCGAATATTACGACCAAAAGAGATTGGAAAAGAAAAAGGCGTCAGGAGAATAAGTCGCCCTGAAGCGGGTTGCCGTATTTACTGCCCATCGTGCGCCCCAGATGGGAGTAGGCCAACTCCGTCACCTCGCGCCCGCGCGGCGTGCGCTTGATAAAACCTTCTTTAATAAGGAAAGGCTCGTAGACCTCCTCCACAGTGCCGGGATCCTCCCCCACTGCGGTGGCAATGGTGCCAATGCCCACGGGACCGCCCTTGAACTTGTCGATGATGGCCGTCAGGATTTTGTTGTCAATCTCGTCCAGGCCGTAGCGGTCGATGTTGAGAGCCTCCAAAGCCACACGGGCAATATGGATGTCGATGGTGCCGTCGCCTTTCACCTGAGCGAAATCGCGCACACGGCGCAACAGAGCGTTGGCAATACGCGGCGTGCCGCGACTGCGGCTGGCTATCTCGCCGGCAGCCTCCTCGTCGATGGAGAGGCCCAAGATGGTGGCCGAGCGGATGATGATGCGCTGCAGCGTCTCACTGTCGTAGTACTCCAAGTGCAAGTTGATGCCGAAGCGCGCCCTTAAAGGCGCCGTCAAGAGACCGCTGCGCGTGGTGGCGCCGACCAGCGTGAAGGGCGCCAGGTCAATCTGAATGCTGCGTGCAGAAGGGCCCTTGTCGAGCATGATGTCGATGCGATAGTCCTCCATTGCCGAATACAAATACTCCTCCACCACGGGCGAGAGACGATGAATCTCGTCGATGAAGAGCACATCGTTCTCCTCCAGAGAAGTGAGGATGCCGGCCAGGTCGCCGGGTTTGTCGAGCACCGGGCCGGAAGTCAATTTGAATCCGACGCCCAACTCGTTGGCAATGATGTTGGAAAGTGTGGTTTTGCCCAATCCAGGAGGGCCGTGAAGCAGCGTATGATCGAGCGGCTCTCCGCGGAATTTAGCCGCCTCGACGAAGATGCGCAGATTCTCCACCACCTTCGCCTGACCGCTGAAGTCATCGAAGGAAAGGGGGCGAAGGGCGTTTTCAAAGTCCTTCTCTTTCTGCTGACCGCTTTGGTGGATGTCAAATTCCATATAACCTCCGGATAGGGGCTGAATTACTCGTCTTCGGTGATGGCGTCCATGACGCGGTGGAATTTATCGGCCACGCTGTTGGCATAGTACGAATAATCCATCGCGGCGAAAATATAGACTGCGGCGCAAAAAGCGAGCCACACCACGAGAATAATGCACCAAACACTCATAGTTCTTATGTTTTCAGGCGCAAAGATACAAAAAAAGTTTGAATGAGGCCGTATTTACCCCTTAATTTTTTACGGCATGAAAGGTTTATACTCCGGACTGCCCACATGAATCAGTCGTCAAGCATCACGAAGGAAGCCCAAAAAACGGGGGCGCTGTATTCCGGGGTGTTTCGCACAGCCTCTTGGGCAGTGCGAAACGCCTGACGGCGCGTCTGACCGGAAACCAAGGCAGAATAGAACTGCGTCATCATCTGCTGCGTGGCTCCGTCGCTGACGCTCCATAAACTCATCAACAGGGTGCGTGCACCGGCCTTTTTGAAGCCTCGCTGCAAACCGAACACGCCGTCCTCCTTCAGCTCTCCAAGACCCGTCTGGCAGGCGGATAGCACGGCGAGATCGAGGCCGCGGAAATCAAGTTTGGCTATTTCGCGCGCCGTGAGCACTCCGTTTTCTACGCCGGAGGACATCTTCCTGCCCTTGATGGCATTGTTGGCGCCCGCCAAAAGAAGGCCAGAGTAGCAGAGGCTGTTATCGGCCTGTGTCGACTCCTCGCCGCCCACTTCAAGGTAGCTCATCGTGACGTTGTTGCTACGCACTGCATCCTCGCTGAGTGAGAAGCCGTGTGTGGCAACGTGGAGCAAAGAAACGCCCTTGCCGCTAAGCGCTTTGAACGCCTCCTCAGTGCCGTAGGCGCCATCGTATTTCTGCGTCTCAACGCCGTGCATGAGGAGGGTCTGACAAATCTTCTCCGCCTCAATCGCAGTGCCGGGAAGATAACCGACTTCACGTTGTCCGTCCCGCAGGAAGCCCTCCAAGGTGCGCGTCTCGGCCAAAGCCCAATCTTCCACGTCGTCATTAATGTTGGCCAAGAACTCGTCCGCCTTCATGTATATCTCCTCATGCTCCTTGTTGGCCGCCTGTATCTCTGCTTGGGTTGCATTGTAGCGGATGCCGCCAAAGACTGCAGCCATGTTGACAGATGAAGCCACGCGCTCGCGCTGTGTCAGCAGTTTGGTGGAGGATACACGGTGCAGGGCATAGAGGTCACCTATACGGCGTTGGTCATACTGCAAATATTCGATACCCCACTGATAGAAAAGTCCGGAGGGCGCAAACCAGATGTTGCTGATGCCGTCCAAATAGGGAATGAGACGACCCCAAACAAATTGGCCCACCTGCATCGACTCGAATACGGCATTGATACCCTCCGGCTTAGTGAGCGCCTGCGTAAGCGGCAGCCCGCCAAAGCGCAGGCGATCGAGTTCGTTCTCGCTGAAAAGACGAATCAAACTGGGGGCCGCAGCGCCCGGACGAGCCAGAAGTGCCCAATAGGTGCGTCCTTCCTCCGGAGTGTCGAGGTCGAAGAACTCAATTGCTGCATCATTGCTGCCGAGCGACTGAACCACCTGGCTGAAATCGATGCTCATTGCCTCGGTGAAGTCGCCGAATTCCTTACTTCCACGCACTAATTCGCGCTCCAATCGGCTTGCACTGTTCTGCAGAGACGGCAAGCGGTTGCGCGACTCCTCGGAAGGATTGCGCCAAGCCTGCTCTATCTCTTGGCGAATGGCCACAAGACGGTCGTATTTGTCGCGCAAATCAGAGCTTGCCGTGCGGGCAAGCAGATTACGGAAGTCCACTTCGGAATTGAGCAGGAGACCTTTGGTGAAAAGCAAACTGTTGTAGGCATCTACAAGCGCAGAGTCCACGTTCTCCATTAGGCATGCCAATGCTGGCGCTGCACGGAAAAGGTAGCTCTTCGTACCCCAATAAAGTTCACGGCCGCGCGTCGTGAGATGGGAGAAGTTGCTCCTCACGTTTTGCATCTGCATGGTCAACGCCCGATGGAAAAGGGTCTGCGCCTCATACTTCTTGCCCATACGCAAGTAGAGGTTGGCCATATTGAAGAACAAGGTGACATTGTCCGGATGCATGTCGCCCAGAATGCGCTGTTGTATGGTGTCGGCGCGCTCATAAAGCGCCGCAGCGCGCTCAAGGCTGTCGCGCCGCGCCTCGTAGAGCGCCTGATTGGTGAGCATCTTGGCAAAGAAGGAGTTGCTGGTGTTGCCGATCTTCTCATAGTTCTCCACCGCTTCACGTGAAGTGCTGAGCGCATCTTCAAACGCTCCGTTGGAGTAATAATATATGGAAAGGCTGTTGAGTGCCAACGCGCGATCTTCATCGTGACCGGGCACCGTCTCATAAAGACTCAGGGCCAGGCGGCAGGTGTCGATGGCCTCGGGGAGCATGTTCAGATGGTAGAGATATCCGGAAATGTCCTTCAGGCTGGTGGCCTCGGAGGCCACATCCTTGCGCAAACGGAAAATCGCCAACGCCTGCTGTTCCAAATTCATCGCCTGACGGTAGTTGCCGTTGGCTGCCATGATGGAGGCCTGCTTGCTGAGCGACTGGGCAAAGCGCGCATCGCCACGACTCACCTGTTCCGACACCGTCGACTGCAACTGCTCGCTGATGTTGGCAGCCTGCTCCAAATTGCCGGTACGGGAATGGGCCGCAGAAATCTCGCTCATACAGTTTAAATATCCGGAACTGCCCTTGCCCTCGATTTTCTCATAGATAGGCGCGGCACGCTGCCACAAAGCGATAGCCTCCTCATAGTGCTCCAGATGCTTTTCGAAAGACGCGGCGTTGGACACCAGGCGGGCAAAATTGAGGCTTTGCGTTTCCTCGTTGGTCTCGTAGATACCAATGGCTTCGCGAACATACTCCAACGCCTGCTCGTAGTTGCCGGCATTGGCCAAGCGTACTGCCTGGTTGCTGAGAATCGAAGCATAATGCACAGTGTTTTTCTGCAGATTTTTCATGGTTTGCAGAGACTGCTTGCTGTACTTCTGCGCCTTCACCATGTCACCGGAGAGAGAGTAATAAAGCACAAGATTGTTCATTGCCTGCGCGTAGGCCATGCTGCTTTTGGAGAGTATCTGCACTGCCTGCTCACCCAACTCAACAGCATGAGCCCGGTCACCGGGGGCATTACGAGTGGCATAGTAACCGGCAAGGTTACTTAGCGTGACTCCGTAGTGGTCATGCTTCTTGCCAAGATATTTCTCGTAAATCTCTAACGCTTCGTTGCATTTGGCAATGGCCTCGTCGTAGTTGCCACGCTGATTTTCCAGCGCTGCTATAAGATTAAGCGTCTCGGCAACATGACTCCTGTTGAGGTTTGGCGCGGTGCGACGCACCTCCTCAGCACGCTTGAATTGGAGCAGCGCCTCATCAAGCTTGCCTTTGCGCTGCAGGGAGAGGGCATAGTGAGTGAGCGCCACGGTGTATTCATGGGTCTGCCGGGATTCCTCGGTGACACATAAAGAAAGGTATCTCTGAAATGCCTCTGCGGAGCGTGTCTGGTCACCCCTGCGAGATGCGGTGGCAGCTTCTTCGTAGCACCGTGATAATTCTCCGGCCACGTCACCCTTTGCACCATAATAGGCATTTTTTGCCTTCTCGTAGCGTCCTGTGTTTTTCTCTTCCGGAGAAACGTTCTTTAAATAATAGTCAAAGGCCTTGCACGCCTCTGCATACTGACGATTCTTTAAATATTGAAAACCGGCATCATAGCAATACGCCACACTGTCCACAACTTCGGCACGCAGCACTGCGCACGCCAAAAACAGCGCGATAAAAGCGCCAGTGCGGTGCAAGTATGGACGGAGGGTTGTCATTCTCTGGCTACGGAATCTACGGACATTGAGTCTACCTCGTTCATGATGCTGTCAACACTGCGGAATACTGTGGCATGGCCATCCTCCGTCTGCTCCACACGCGACTTCTTGCTCACCATTTGCGCAAGCATGTACCTCATATATTGCTTAGTGACACTCGTCATGCAAGTCTGTTCGTTGCGCTTAACATATTTCTCCAAGGTGCCGGAATAGATGCCCTTTATTGTGTACACCTTCATCTCCTTGGGATTGAGCAGAGTCACCGTCGATTTGGCAGAAATGGTCAAGATGTCGTCTTCTGTAAGAGTTTGACCTTTCTGCAGCTCCACACGGTTTTTCCCATCATGAAGACGTACATTGCCCTCAAGATCCGACACATAGAATTTTGCTTTCTCCTGGCCGTAGATACATGAAGTCGCCAAAAGGCATATGAAAAGGATTATTTGCTTCATAATTCTAATGTTGATTGCTGAATATCGATTTTTTCATTTGTCTTTCTTTCGCTTTCATAGCGATAAATGGATTTATTGACAAGCTCTCGCAAAGCACCCGGCCAACCATAGTCACCAAGAAGGTTGATGATGACGGAATAAAGCAAGCGGGCTGTGCCCAACAGAGCGGCGCCCATGATGGCCCACTTCACGTCGAAGTCCACATTACAGCGCATGTAGAGGATAAAGCTGAGCCCCACAACGGCTGTCACCACAGCAAAGAATATCGTACAGGACGTAACACCCATACGCCCGAGACACTTCACACTGCCCAAACGATGACGCACCGTAACGTCAAAGGCATAGCTCTGCGCCACCTGAGTGAAGAACACCACCAGGAAGGAGAACGCTAACATAAGCCAATCGGGAAGGTCGGAAAGCGACTGATGCTCCACCAGTGTCTTGACTGTGTAAGCCAATACATGCAGCCCGGAGATGAGTCCGAGCGGCGTGTAGTGCATGTCACGCGGATCCCGCGTGGCCCCCAGGAGCACAATACGTCCTCTGATTTGGTTGGCACACTCCGCTATGCTGTCAACAGGCACTATCGGAAATTCCACCGGATGGAAATTGATGGCACAACTCATGTCGGCATCCTTTATCGGATCTTCGCCGGTATATATTTTGGCCACTTTTGCCGGCAAAGACAGCATCAATTTGTTCTCCGAAACACGTTGTACACCGAATTTTCTCACTGTGCCGCCGTTCACATCGCGCTGCACGTTGGTGAATCCCTCGTCAACGTCGCAAATGTCGGCAAAAAAAGAACGTGTGGTCTGGCTAAACTGCTCGGCATCGTCATCCCAGTTTCCCAATTTGCAAGCCCATACCGTAGGTACGTTCGCATCCAAAGCCGCCTCTATGAGACGCTCGTTGCCTACACTGTCGTCACGCAGGCCGTCGAACACAATATCGATGCCCATGACGGCCGGTTCAATACGCTCCAACTCCTCCACCACACCGGCCAGTTCACCGCGATCGTAGACATCCGTTATGTCCACCAAAGTAACGAGATCGCTCTTTTCCTTCTCATCGCTGGTCTTGCCGATATCGTAGAAAACATCCGTGATGGAGAAGTTGCTCAACGCACGAGCCATCGGATTGAGAAACGACACACTGAAAGAAATCTCTATCAGCGAGGTTGCCAAAAACACCACCATCGCCACTATCAGCAAGTGATCTATGGCATGATGCCAGGCATATTCTGCGAACTTTTTCATTCCGGACTTAAGACGCTTATTTCTCTTCAGCCACCACGATAGCCACGCGACTCCTTTCGTTGTCGCCGTAGGGCATGACCGTGTCACCCTTAGAGTCCACCGTGATGCGGCTGGCGTCAATGCCGCCGTCGATGATGGCCTTGGCTACATTTTCGGCTCTGCCGCGGGCATATTCGGCATTCTTATCGGTCTTGCCCGTGCCGGCATCGGCATGTCCGGTGACGACAGCAGTAGCCGTGGGATGCGACTTCATCCATGCTATAATATCATTAATCTTGCCGCGTTCACCAGCTTCCACTTCCGTCGTTGCAATCTTGAAGAAGATATCCTTTTGAATTTGCTCCAGTTTTTTGGGTACCACCACGGGGGCATCCGTTACCACATCTGCCTCACGGTCCTCCTGAAACTCCTCAACGGAAGCTACAACAACGGGCTCTGTATAGGTTCTCTTCTTATAGCCAAAACGGTAAGCAAAACCGACCTGAGCCGTAATCTGCCAATCGTCACAATCAGACCATTTGCTGTTGAAACGGTCACTCAAACTGTTGGCATCGGCCTCTATGTTTATGCTCCAATGTTTGCTGATCTTGTAGTCCACCATAAGACCAACACGAAGATTGTGACTGAACTTGGTGCCCTTCCATGCATCGGTGAGAACATTCACACCCAAAAAGTTGTTGATGTCACTGGCATCATCGTTGTTCCAAGCCGTGTTCAGACCGATACCGGCAATAGCGAAAACACTCAGGGGGCTGTATTTCAGAGAAGGAATAAAGCCCAAAACGTTCACCATCAGGTCGATGTCGGTCGTGATGTAATTGTAATCATAACGAAAGTCTCTTTCCGGCAGCGACAATCCGCCCTTGTTCCACGCTCCGTTCACATGGAGACGGGCTCCCAGGGCACGGGTGAACATGGCACCAAAACTGGCACTGGCAGTACCGGTAATCAAATCTGACTGGGAATAATTGGTGAGCGTAGTCTGCATGCCGCCCTGCAAACCCACAAACATGTGGGGGTAAGGCTTGTAATCCAAACCATCATCCTCTGTTTGGGCAGAAGCCGTAAAGGGAACACAAAGTGCCATGAACAACATGGCAAAAATCTTTTTCGTTTTCATGATAGTATCTTTTGAAAATAATTGTTTCAATGATCAAACATTTCGCGCACAAAAGTAAGCATTTTTTATGATTTTACCAAAAAAAACAAAAAAACATTAACAAAAAGCGTTAAAATTTGTTGTTTTGCCAAAAGTTCAAGCCCAAGGGCTAGGCGAGAAAAACTCATGGCCGTCAATGGCAAGGAAGAAAGCGTGCAACATAAGACGCGATGAAGAAACACCAATGCCTGGAGTGCCATAGAGCGGATCCCCGAGAATGGGATTGCCGAGTCCCTCGGGATGAGCACAATGTACACGCAGCTGATGAGTGCGACCGGTGTGAGGCGTTAGGTGCACCAAGGCATGGCCCTCGAGATTGGATACCACGCAACAATGAGTTAACGCCTTCTTACCATAACGTTCAGAGACCGTTTGACGAGGGCGGCAGAAAATATCCGGGCAAAGCGGTAAAGCTATGTCGCGCTCCATACCGACAGGCATCTCATGCTCCAAGAGCGCCACGTAGCGCTTCTCCACCTGACGACTCTCGAAAAGGCTGCGCAAACGACTCAATTCCACCGGATTCTTCGCCAAAAGCAGCAATCCGGAGGTGTCGCGGTCGAGACGATGCACCGCTTTGTATCCGGTGACAGACTCCACCGATGGGAGAAACTCTTTGCCGGGCACGGACAGCAGTCCGGAGGGTTTGTCCACCACCCGTATGCGCTCGTTTTCCCACACCGTGCGCAGCAGAGGGACCAGTCGCTCACTTTCTGCCAAACGCGGATCGGGCTCCACGTCCAGCCCACGAAGCATAAACTGCAGGATGGGACGACAGCGTCCGGCACACGGCGGCACGAATGCTCCGCTGGCCGCTTCCCACTCGGCCACAGCAAGCGGTGTGAGGCCACGACGATAGGCCTCTTGAAGCAGCTTGGGTGCACAACAATCGCCCATGCCGCTCTGGCACAAATTGAGAGGAACCAAATCAGGGAGCGCACACTCCTCGCCTAAAGCATTGAGAAAACGGTACTGACGGAAAAGCCACTCCTGAAGTGCCCGGGAACGCCGCTTGCGCTCGCAACGAAGCCTGCATTCCTCTTCCGACGCTGCCGAAGCCGGATGACCTAAAAGTTCCAAGCGCGCATTGATGGCAGAAATGGCCACTTCTTCTTCAAGAAACCAGCTGCCGGGCTGCATGAGGTCGAAGACGGGAGGCACAAAGCCTTCCTGGCGGGTTTGCCCGTCTAAAGTACCGGAAAATGCGGCCAAAAAACCACCCTCATAAAGCAACACGCCGAGTGTCTTGCCACCGCGGAGTTCCGCCTGCCACTGAGGATGCGCCCTGATATTTGCCATCACCGAGGCCATTGCCGGACGGCAAGCCTCATCGAAGGTGAAAATCTTCATAGCCAAAAGACCGACTCCGGCCCCATGTTGAAGAGCAAATCCACAATAGAAAGATCGGGCAGGAAGCCGTGACGCGAAGCGAACATCTGATGATAGGGCGTCTCGCGTCGCACACTTGTCTCAAAAGCTGTCCGAAGGCGCTCGTCGTCCAGCCCCGTCAAAGAGAGCACCGTCTGCTGAAGCTCCTCGTTGAAATCGATGAGAAATGTCCATCGTCGCTCTTCGTAAAAGGGACGAAAATCCTCCTCGTAATAGTCAAAAAAGGGCGTCTGACGATAAGACGAGCACAGTGCGTTCCAATGCTGATGGCGCCACTCGCCGTGGTCGGAGATGCGCACATCACGCATCAAAGCGCCGGGAACCGGATGAACCACCGGCACGGTGAGGGACAAAGGTCCGGAAGGCGAGTCGATATAGCAACGGTTGCGCAAGGTTTGTTTCTGCCAACGCTCGTCATCGACAGACTGAGCGTCTAGCGCACACTCTCTAAGGAACGTGCGATAGTAGGATATCGGAGCAAGATAAGCGCTATACACCTGTGGCTATCCTATTTGTGACTTTAGCTTTTCGCTTGTGCAGCAAAATTAACACATTTTTTTTGTTCACACGCCTTTTACACTTAAAAATAGTGGGGAAGGCACCCCTTTTTTCTCAAAAAAAATTAAAAACGACAAAAAACTCGCCGTACAACAGAGAAAAACATTCGTTTTTTTTGTATCTTTGTGGGCAGTATGGCCGATATTATCATTCAGAAAGTTTCCAAAAAGTCGGATATGGAGCGATTCGTGCGCTTTAATGCCGAACTTTACAAAGGATGTCCGTGGGCCGTCCCTGACTTTCTGGAGGATACGCTCAATACCTTCTCAACCGAAAAAAATGCCGCCTTTGAGTTTTGCCGGGCCGAATGGTTTCTGGCTCTGAGAGACGACAAAATCGTGGGGCGCGTGGTGGCTTTCATCAACGATCGCGCCAACGAAAAGTGGCACCGCCACACGGTGCGCTTCGGTTGGATAGACTTCATCGACGATGAGGACGTCAGTCGCGCGTTGCTTGACACCGTGGCCCAATGGGGGCGCGAACGCGGCATGACGGAGATGCACGGCCCCTTGGGCTTCACCGACATGGACCCGGAAGGCATGCTGGTGGAAGGCTTTGAGACAATGAGCACCATGTCCACCATTTACAACTACCCCTACTACCCCACCCATTTCGAGCACTACGGCATGGAGAAGGAGACGGACTGGCTGCAGCGCTGCGTCGCCGTGCCCCACAAGGGCGATCCCGGATGGGCCCGCTACAGCAAAGTGGCCGACATGGTGAGCAAACGCTACGGACTGAAAGTGCACAAATTCAAGTCGAAAAAGGAAATCATGGCCGGCGGCTACGATATCAAGTTCTTCGAGACCATCAACAAGAGCTACGCCCCGCTCTTCGGCTACAGCACCATGACCGACAAGCAGATGAAATCGTATGCCGAGCAGTATCTGAAATTCCTGGATCCCCGCTTGCTGAGTATTGTGGAAAACGACAAGGACGAAGTGGTAGCCGTGGCAGCCTGTATGCCCTCCCTGTCGAAAGCCTTGCAAAAGGCCGACGGCAAGTTGTTGCCCTGGGGTTGGTGGCATCTGCTGAAAGCCCTCTATTGGAAACACGACGACATCTTGGATCTGTTGCTCATCGGCGTGGTGCCGGAGTATCAGGACAAAGGCGCCGTCACACTGATATTCGCCGATTTGCTGCCCACCATCGACGAAATGGGATTCAAATGGGCAGAAGTGCACCCGCAGTTGGAGGACAACACGCGCGGGCTGGGCATCTGGGATGTCTTCAACAGCACGATACACAAACGTCGCAGAGCATGGAAGAAAACGCTGTAATACAAGAAGAAAACATACCGCAGAGGTCCGCCCCCGTGGCCTATGGTGAGGAGAATATACGCCACCTCTCCGACATGGAGCACGTACGCACCAGGCCCGGTATGTATATCGGCAGATTGGGCGACGGCAGCCAGGCAGAGGACGGCATCTACGTGCTGCTCAAGGAGGTCATCGACAACAGCATCGACGAATTCAAGATGAACGCCGGAAAGCGCATCGAAATAGACATCAACGACCACAAGAGCGCCGCCATTCGCGACTACGGGCGCGGCATCCCCTTAGGCAAGCTGGTCGACGCCGTGTCGATGCTTAACACCGGTGGCAAATATGACTCCAAGGCTTTCAAGAAGAGTGTCGGTCTGAACGGTGTCGGCTTGAAGGCCGTCAACGCCCTGTCCAACCGCTTTGAAGCCCACTCCTTCCGCGACGGCGAAGTTCGGCGCACGGTCTTTGAAAAGGGCGTACTCAAGAGCGATGTCACCGAAAAGACCGAGGAGGAAAACGGCACTTACATTTTCTTCGAACCCGACGACACGTTGTTTAAACATTACAAGTTCCGCGACGAGTTCGTGGAAACGATGTTGCGTAACTACACCTACCTGAACACCGGCCTGACCATCATGCTGGGCGGACGCCGCATCGTCTCCCGAGAAGGACTCTCCGATTTGCTCAACGACCGCATGGACTATGAGGCACTCTACCCCATCGTCCACCTGCGCGGCGAAGATATCGAAATCGCCTTCACCCACTCCAAGCAAAACGGCGAAGAATACTACAGCTTCGTCAACGGACAGCACACGACATTGGGCGGCACCCATCAGGCCGCATTCAAGAAATACATTGCCGAAGTCATTCGCGACTACTCCGGCAAACCTCACGATTTCACCGACATCCGTAACGGTCTCGTTGCCGCCATCTCCATCAACATCCAGGAGCCGCTCTTCGAGAGCCAGACCAAGGTGAAGCTCGGATCGCTCACCACCATCCCCGACGGCGGCATTTCCATAGACAAATTCGTCGGCGACTTCGTCAAGCGCGAGGTGGATAACTACCTGCACAAGAACACCGACGTGGCCGACATCATCTTGCAGAAGGTGGCCGAAAGCGAAAAGATTCGCAAAGAGATGGCAGGCGTGGCCAAAAAGGCACGCGAAATGGCAAAGAAAGCCAATCTGCACAACCGTAAACTGCGCGACTGCCGCATACATCTCACCGACCCCAAGGGCGAGTTGCGCGAGGAGAGTTGCATTTTCATCACCGAGGGCGACTCCGCCAGCGGCAGCATCACCAAAAGCCGCGACGTGAACACCCAAGCCGTATTCTCGTTGCGCGGCAAGCCGCTCAACTGCTACAAACTGACCAAAAAGGTGGTCTATGAAAATGAGGAATTCAACCTGCTGCAGGCTGCCCTCAACATTGAAGACGGCCTGGAAGGCTTGCGCTATAACAAAGTCATCGTAGCCACCGATGCCGATGATGACGGCATGCATATCCGTCTGCTCATGCTTACCTTCTTCCTGAAATTCTTCCCCGAACTGGTAAAGAAAGGACACGTCTACATCCTACAGACGCCACTGTTCCGAGTGCGCGGACGCAAAACAAAAATCAACAAAAATAAGCTGAACGCCATCGAAGCGGAGCTCGCCGCCCGCAACAATGCAGAGGAGAACGACGACAAGCGTCCGCGCCACCTGAGCGTCTCGAAGGATTTCGTGACACAATACTGTTATAATGAAGAGGAACGTCTGCAGGCCATAGAAGACCTCGGCCCCGAGCCGGAAATCACCCGATTCAAAGGTTTGGGGGAAATCTCGCCGGAGGAGTTTAAACACTTCATCGGACCGGACATACGGCTCGACCAGGTGATGCTTCATAAGTCAGACCAGGTCGCGGAGCTCCTGAACTTCTACATGGGCGACAACACTATGGACCGGCAGAATTTTATCATCGACAACCTTGTCATTGAGGAGGACTTGCCCGAAGAAGAAGAGGAGGGTGCGGCATGAAAGCTCTGTTTCCCGGTTCATTCAACCCTTTCACCAAAGGCCACGCCGACATCGTGGACCGCGCCCTGAAGTTATTCGATGAAGTCGTGGTGGGCATCGGCATCAACGCCGCAAAACGCGCCCCTTCCCAAGAGGAAGTACAGGCCCACGAGCGTCTCAAGGCTTATTATAAAGACAATCCCAGGGTGCAAGTGACGGAATACTCCTGCCTCACGGTGGATCTCTGCCAGAAGCTGGGCATCAACGTCATCGTACGCGGTGTGCGCAGCATGAAAGATTTTGAATACGAGCGCCAGATGGCTGACGTCAACCGCAAACTGACGGGCGTGGAGACGGTGGTGCTGTTTGCAGATTCCGCCTACGAAAGCCTCTCCAGCAGTTTGGTGCGCGAAATCGCCGCCTACGGCCGCGATGTCAGTACCTTTATTATATAATGAACATTCATTCCCGACTCCGTCTTCTATCATGAAACGACTGATACTTCTCCTTTGTCTCCTGCTACCCGCACTGCCCCAACACGCACAGGGCATTAACGAAGCGGAGCTCCGCAAATTCTTTGTGGCTGCACAAAATATTTATGGCCTATACGTGGACACCGTCAATGCCCACAAGTTGGTGGAGGACGCCATCAGAGGCATGCTGGAGCATCTGGACCCTCACTCCAATTACAGCGACGCACAGGAAACCAAGAAACTCAACGAACCGCTTCAAGGCTCGTTTGACGGCATCGGCGTGCAGTTCAACATGCTGGAAGACACGGTGTTGGTGATACAACCCATCACGAAAGGCCCCTCGGAGCGTGTAGGCATCCTGGCCGGAGACCGCATCATCTCGTGCAACGACACCACGCTGGCCGGCGTCAAAATGAGCCGCGACGAAATCATGCGCCATCTGCGCGGACCCAGAGGCAGTATCGCCCATTTGGGCATCAAGCGCGAAGGCATTAAGGAGCTGCTCTACTTCGACGTGCAGCGCGATAAGATTCCCGTCAATTCAGTGGATGCTGCCTTCATGATAACACCCAAGATTGGCTTGATCCGCTTCAATAATTTCGCCCAGACCACACACCGCGAAATACTTGAAGCCCTGGTGAATCTGAAGATGCAGGGCATGGAGTCGCTCATCATCGACCTCACCCAAAACGGCGGCGGCTATCTCGGCGCCGCAGCGGAGATAGCCAGTGAATTCCTGCCCGAAGGCGACATGATTGTCTACACAGAAGGACGCAGTGCAGCGCCGCGGGAATTCCGCAGTCGCGGCGGACATGCCTTCCAAGAGGGTCGTGTGGCAGTCCTGGTAGACGAGTACTCCGCCTCCGCCGCAGAAATCCTTTCCGGCGCATTGCAGGATCAGGACCGCGGCATCGTCGTGGGACGCAGGACGTTCGGCAAGGGTCTGGTGCAATGGCCCATCGACCTGCCCGATGGCAGCATGATACGCCTCACGGTATCGCGCTACTATACCCCTTCCGGACGCTGCATACAGAAGCCCTATGAAAAAGGCAAGCAGAAGGAATACCACATGGATGTCATCAACCGCTACAACAACGGCGAGCTGACCAACGCCGACTCCATTCACTTCCCCGACTCGCTGAAATACAAGACTCTGCGCAAAGGGCGCATCGTCTACGGCGGCGGCGGTGTGATGCCGGACATCTTCGTGCCGCTGGACACCACACGCTACACGAAGACCTATCGCCAACTGTCGGCCAAAAGCCTCATCATCAACCACAATCTGCGCTACCTGGACAAGAATCGCAAGACACTGCAACAGCGTTATCCCGACTTTGAGACATTCCGCAAGAATTTCGAGGTGCCCCAATCGCTGATTGACGGCATCTACACCGAAGCGGACAAGCAGAAGATAGAGCGTCCGAAGGAAGAGCGTGAAGCCACGGATGAGCGTCTGCGCCAAACACTGAAGGCCCTCATTGCCAGAGACCTGTGGGACATGAACGAATACTTCGCCATCATCTACGAAGACGATCCCATCGTGACGACGGCCGTCAAGAAGCTCTCAGAACCCGACCTCCCCTGAAATAAATCCGTTTAATCGGAAGCGCTGCCGTCAATCTTCAGATATAGATGGCAGTGACAGATGTCCTTCTCGCGATAATCGCTACAGGGACAATGCTTGTCGTATCCGTCGTTGTGACAGGGACATTCTCCGTTGTTGCGCTCCACTCCCTTGAGGATGGCGTTCACTACTTTGTCGTTGGGATTGAGCATCCAACCCTCTTTTCTGAAAATCTGTGTCATGGCTATCCTTATTTTTTGCCTTTTATCAGGCTTTGTATGTTGTTCAGTTTGTTGAGCGCTTCGAGCGGTGTGAGAGCGTTGATGTCCAGGCCGAGCAGTTCATCGCGAATGGCTGTGAGCACAGGGTCGTCCAATTTGAAGAACGAAAGCTGCACGCCTTCTCCGGATTCGGGGGCTGCGGCCAACCCTTTGCCCAAATTCTCATGGTCCATCGTCTGCTCCAGCTGCTTGAGAATGACCTCCGCCCGCTTCACGATGCTCGTCGGCATACCGGCCAGACGGGCCACATGAATACCGAAGGAATGCTCCGAGCCGCCCTCTACAAGTTTGCGCAGGAAGACCACTTGGCCGTTGAGCTCCTTCACCGATACGTTGAAATTGCGGATGCGGGAGAACTTGGAAGCCATCTCGTTGAGCTCGTGGTAGTGCGTGGCAAAGAGGGTGCGCGCCGGGGCGTTGGGGTTCTCGTGAATATATTCCACAATGGCCCAGGCGATGGAGATGCCGTCGTAGGTGGAAGTGCCGCGCCCGAGTTCGTCAAAGAGCACCAGTGAGCGTCGTGTGAGGTTGTTGAGAATATTGGCAGCCTCCGTCATCTCCACCATGAAAGTGCTCTCACCCAACGATATGTTGTCGGAAGCACCCACACGGGTGAAGATTTTGTCCACAATGCCGATGCGAGCAGACTCAGCGGGCACGAAGGAGCCCATCTGTGCCATCAATACAATGAGCGCGGTCTGTCGGAGCAGCGCGCTCTTACCGGCCATATTCGGGCCGGTGATGATCATGATTTGCTGCCCGTCACAACTGAGATAAGTGTCGTTGGCCACATAGCTCTCGCCCGGGGGCAACTGCTGCTCGATGACCGGATGGCGTCCGCCCTTGATGTCGAGCACCTCACTCATGTCCACCACGGGACGCACATAGCGATTTTCCCTGGCCGTAAGGGCGAAGGAGAGCAGGCAGTCCAAGCGGGCGATGTTGGCCGAGGTCTGTTGTATTTGCTCGGTATACTCAGAGAGACGTCCGACGAGCGCCATGAAGATGCGGTTTTCGATGATTTCCATCTTCTCCTGCGCCGTCGTGATCTTCTCCTCGTAGGTCTTAAGTTCTTCGGTGATATAGCGCTCGGCCGACACCAGCGTCTGTTTTCGTATCCACTCCTGCGGCACCTGGTCGCGATAGGTGTTGCGCACCTCCAGATAGTAGCCGAACACATTGTTGAAGCCTACCTTCAGGCTCTGTATGCCCGTGCGCTCTATCTCGCGCTGCTGCATTTCCAGAAGGTATTCCTTGCCGTGGAAAGCTATCTTGCGACACTCGTCCAACTCCGCATCCACACCGTCGCAGATGAAGCCGCTCTTGGCCATCTGGCCGGGAGGATCGGGCACGATGTTGCGGCGAATGAGGCGCGCCACCTCCGTGAGCTCCAGAAGCGCAAAAGGACTTCCTTCAGGAAAGAGGCTGTTGCAGAGCTGACGGATGACGTCCACCGCCTCGAGCGAAGTGGCCAAAGCCAAGAGGTCGCGCGGCGTGACACGAGCTGTGTTAATCTTGCCAACGAGGCGCTCCAAATCGCTGATGCGCTTCATCTCGTCGTAGATTTCATCGCGCAAATCAGGATTGCGGAACAGTTGCTCTACAACATCCTGACGGGCAGCGATTTCCTTGGGAGTTTTCAGAGGGAAGAGAATCCAACGGGCCAACAGACGTCCGCCCATGGGGGTCACGGTGCGGTCGATGACCTTACGCAACGAGATACCGTCCTCGCTCATCGTGGAGAGCAGTTCCAGACTGCGCACGGTGAACTTGTCCAGATGCACGTACTGATTCGTCTCAATATTCTTCAGTTGAGTGATGTGGCGTAGTTTCGTGTGCTGCGTCATCTCTAAATATTGCAACACAACACCGGCAGCCACAAGGGCCGAGTGCATGTGGTCCACACCGAAACCCTTGAAGTTTTTTACCTTGAAGTGCTTGCACAACTTCTCTCGGGCCGTCTTCTCAACGAACACCCAATCGTCCATCTCGAAGGTGCTCGTCTGGAAATGGAACACGGCAATCTTGTCGCGCTTGCCGCGCTCGAAAAGCAACTCCTTGGGATTGTAAGCTCCAAGCAACGAACGGATGTGGTCGGCGCTGCCCTCGGAAATCATAAACTCGCCGGTGGAGATATCCACAAAGGAAATGCCGATGGTGGCGCCGCCGAAATGCACGGCGGCCAGGAAGTTGTTCTGCCCGGCCTCCAATACCGTCTCGCTCTGCACAACACCGGGCGTCACCAGTTCGGTGATGCCTCTCTTGACCAGCTTCTTCGTCAGCTTGGGGTCTTCCAGCTGATCGCAGATGGCCACACGCTTGCCGGCACGCACCAGCTTCGGCAGGTAGGTGTCGAGCGCATGGTAAGGGAATCCGGCCATCTCCGTTGCCGGCATGTTGTCCTTGCCGTTGTTGCGGCGCGTGAGTGTGATACCTAAAATCTCGGCAGCGACGGAAGCGTCCTCTGCGTAAGTCTCATAAAAATCTCCGCAGCGAAAGAGCAACAAGGCGTCGGGGTGTTGCGCCTTGAGGTCGTAGAACTGCCGCATCATTGGGGTTAATTCCGCCATCTTTTTTCTTAATTGCGCACAAAGGTAATAAAAAACTTTTCTATTTTATTTTCCTTGCTGATTTTTTTGTACTTTTGCGGGCGAATTTACATTTTATTATGGCAAAAGAATACAATTTCCGCGAGATTGAACAAAAGTGGCACCGTCTTTGGACCGAACAAGGCACCTACCGTGTGAAGGAAGACGCAAGCGTCCCCAAATACTACGTCCTGAACATGTTCCCCTATCCCAGCGGCGCAGGTCTGCATGTGGGTCATCCTCTGGGCTACATCGCCTCCGACATCTATGCCCGCTATAAGCGTCTGCAGGGCTTCAACGTGTTGAACCCCATGGGCTACGACGCCTACGGCTTGCCAGCCGAGCAGTATGCCATCAAGACGGGACAGCACCCGGAGAAGACCACCTTTGCCAACATCGACCGCTACCGCGAGCAGCTGGACAAGATCGGCTTCAGCTTCGACTGGGACCGCGAGGTGCGCACCTGTTCGCCCGACTACTACCATTGGACGCAATGGGCCTTCCAAAAGATGTTCAACTCCTACTTCGACGAGGAGCTTCAGAAGGCACAGCCCATTGAGAAACTCATAGAGAAGTTCAAAGCCGAAGGTTGCTGGCCCTCCGACGAAAAGGAGCAGAGCGACCTGCTGATGCAATACCGGCTGGCCTTCCTGGGCGAAACGATGGTCAACTGGTGTCCGAAGCTCGGCACCGTGCTGGCCAACGACGAGGTGGTCAACGGCGTGAGCGAACGCGGCGGCTATCCCGTGGAGCAGAAGAAGATGCGCCAATGGTGTCTGCGCGTGTCGGCTTATGCCCAGCGTCTGCTCGACGGCTTGGACACCATCGACTGGAGCGACAGCATCAAAGAGACGCAGCGCAACTGGATCGGACGCTCGGAGGGCACGGAAGTGGAATTCCGCGTGGCCGACTCCGACGCCTCTTTTACCATCTTCACCACCCGTGCCGACACGATGTTCGGCGTCACCTTCATGGTGCTGGCGCCCGAGAGCGAACTGGTAGAGCAGTTGACAACAGAGGATCAGCGCGAAGCTGTGGCTGAATACGTGAAATACGTCAAAGGCCGCACCGAACGCGAACGCATGATCGACCACAAAGTCACAGGCGTCTTCTCCGGCAGCTACGCCATCAACCCCTTCACGGGTGAGAAGAACCCCATCTGGATTTCCGAATACGTGCTGGCCGGCTACGGCACCGGCGCCATCATGGCAGTGCCTGCTCACGATTCGCGCGACTACGCTTTTGCCAAACATTTCAACCTGCCCATCGTGCCCCTCATCGAAGGCGCCGATGTCAGCGAACAGAGCTACGACGCCAAAGAGGGTATCGTGTGCAATTCACCCGCAGCAGGCAGGACCCCCTATTGCGACCTCTCCCTCAACGGCCTGACCGTGAAGGAAGCCATCGCCGCCACCAAGCGCTACGTCACCGAGAAGAAACTCGGCCGCGTGAAGGTCAACTACCGTCTGCGCGACGCCATCTTCTCGCGCCAGCGTTATTGGGGTGAGCCCTTCCCCGTGTACTACAAGAACGGCATTCCGACGATGATTCCTGAGGAATGTCTGCCCCTGGAATTGCCTCAGGTGGACAAGTTCCTGCCCACAGAGACCGGCGAGCCGCCTTTGGGCAATGCACAGAAGTGGGCCTGGAATGAAGCCGCACGCCAAATTGTGGACAAGGCGCTCATCGACGAGAAGAACGTCTTCCCCATCGAGCTCTACACCATGCCCGGATTTGCCGGCAGCAGCGCCTACTATCTGCGTTACATGGATCCCCATAATGACAAGGCCCTCGTGAGCGATGAAGCCGCCTCTTACTGGCAGAACGTGGACCTTTATGTGGGCGGTTCGGAGCACGCTACGGGCCATCTCATCTACAGCCGATTCTGGAACAAATTCCTCTTCGATTTGGGCGTGAGCAAGAAGGACGAACCCTTCCAGAAGCTCATCAACCAGGGTATGATTCAGGGCTGGTCGAGCTTCGTCTTCCGTCTGCGCGGCACCAACAAGTTCGTAAGTTACGACCTGCTGGAAGTGCAGTATGACAACGAAGCCAAGAAGAACCGATACTTCTATCAGGGCCAGGAGGCCGATCCCGTATATGCCGACATCAGCATGGTCAGCGGCAATGTGCTCAACGTGGAGAAAATCCGCGAATGGACCGTTGAATTCCGCGATGCTGAGTTCATCCTCAACGAGAGCGGCCAGTACATTGTGAACCAGGCCATCGAAAAGATGTCGAAGTCGAAATACAACGTGGTGAACCCCGATGACATCTGCGAAAACTACGGCGCCGACACCCTGCGTCTCTACGAAATGTTCCTCGGTCCCATCGAGCAGTCGAAGCCTTGGGACGTGGCCGGCATCGACGGCTGCTTCCGCTTCCTGAAGAAGTTCTGGCAGCTTTTCTGGAACAAGAACGGCGAACTCGCCGTCAAGGACGAGAAACCCTCTGCCGACAACCTCAAGACCCTCCACAAACTCATCAAGAAGGTGACGGCCGACATCGAGGTGTTCTCCTACAACACCAGCATCCCCGCCTTCATGGTGGCCACGACGGAACTCACACAGCAACAATGCCGCTCACGTGAAGTGATGGAGCAGATGGTGATCCTTCTGGCACCTTTTGCACCTCACATCGCCGAAGAACTCTACCACGCTTTGGGCCACGAGACGAGCGTCTGCGATGCCCGTTGGCCGCAGTTCGACGAGAAGTTCCTCGTGGAGAGCACCGTGACTCTGGGCGTGCAGTTCAACGGCAAAGTGCGCTTCTCAATGGCCTTCGCCGCCGACGCCAAACCCGATGAAATGGTGGCTCAGGTGGTGAACTCGGAAGAGGCCAAGCGCTTCCTCGAAGGCCACGACATCGTCAAGACGATTGCCGTGCCCGGCCGCATCGTCAACATCGTCATCAAGTAAACGCCGCCTCCCCCGGAAGTTATGCGCCGGCATTTGATCATCGACTTCAGAGACGCGTGGGCCGAAGTGCGCGACTTCCTCATGATCGCCCTCGGCACGGCGCTTTACTGCACCGGCGTGGTGGTCTTCATGCTGCCCTACGGCCTCACCACCGGCGGCGTATCGGGTCTGGCGATGATCACCTTCTACAGCACGGGCATTCCGGTGCAGTTTACCTACTTCTCCGTCAACATCCTGTTTCTGCTGGCGGCGGTGAAAGTGTTGGGGTGGCGCTTCTGCATCAAGACCATCTTCGGCGTCTCGGCCGCAACATTCTGGCTGTGGCTCTTCCAGCTCGTCATACAGAACCCCGTGACGCATCAGCTGCCCCGCATCGTGGGCGACGAGATGTTCATGGCCTGCGTTCTGGGCAGCATCATCGAAGGTATCGGCCTGAGTTTCTGCTTCCTCCACAACGGCAGCATGGGCGGCACCGACATCATCGCCGCGATGGTCAACAAGTTCAGGGATGTCAGTCTGGGCCACATCATGATGGCCTGCGACGTCGTCATCATCTCCTCCTGCTACTTTGTCTTCCACGACTGGCAAAGGGTCATCTTCGGCTTCGTCTTCCTCATCCTCTCGAGCATCACGCTGGACTACTGCGTGCGCCGTCAGCACCAGTCGGTGGAGTTCAAAATCTTCTCGCGCAACCACGCCGGCATCGCTCAGGAAATCACGCGTCACGGCTACGGCGTCACCGTGCTTGAGGGCAAGGGCTGGTGGACTCAGACGGAGCGCAAGGTGCTCGTGTGCATCGTGCGCCAGCGCCACACCAAAGAGGTGATGTGCGCCATCAAAAAGGTGGACCCCTACGCCTTCTTCTCCGTGACCAACGTGCAGAGCGTTTACGGCGAAGGTTTCGACACGGTGAAGGCGCACCTCAAAAACCAGAAGCCCATCCTCATCTTCGTCACAGAGGACGCCGCCCGTCTGGAGCACATGCACAAGCTGCTCGACGCCCGTTTCGACCTGCGCAGCACCGAAGACATCGGATGCTCCGTCAAAGATCCGCGCTACATCAAGCGCCTCTACGCTTTCAACGCTTTCACCGAAGAAAACGGCACTCTTGTCGCCGTCACCGGACAATACAACAATGTGGAGCAGGAGCACCGCCTCGAAGGTGCCGACGCCGTCAAACAACTCATTGAGATATGCGCACACTGATTATGGCCACGAACAACGAGCACAAGCTGCGCGAGGTTCGTCAGATTTTGGGAGAACGCTTCATCGTGAAAGGGCTCTCCGATATAGGTTGTCACGAAGACATTCCCGAGACGGGCGACACCTTTGAGAGCAACGCCCGCGAGAAGGCCCGCTACGTGCACGAGCACTACGGCGTGGACTGTTTTGCCGACGACTCGGGCCTCGAAGTGGACGCTCTCGGCGGACAACCCGGCATCTATACCGCACGTTTCGCCGCCATCAACGGTTACGGCGACGGCCACGACAGCAGTGCCAACATCCGGCTGCTGCTGGAGCGCCTCAAGGGCGAGACGAACAGGCGCGCCCGCTTCCGCACGGTCATCTGTCTGATTGAGGGCGAACGCGAACGCCTCTTTGAAGGCATCGTCGAAGGCGATATCGTCACAGAGCCCCGAGGCACCAACGGCTTCGGCTACGACCCCGTGTTTGCGCCCGAAGAGACCGGCCTCACTTTCTCCGAAATGGGCCCCGAGGAGAAGAATCGCATCAGCCACAGAGCCCGTGCCGTAAAGGCTCTGGTGCGCGGATTAAGCGAAGAATAAGTACGCAATCACGATGGCGGCAATGACGCCGCAGAGATCCGTGAGCAGCCCCGCTGCCACCGCATGACGCGTGTGGCGCACGCCGATGCTGCCGAAATAGACGGCCAGGATATAGAAGGTCGTATCCGTGGCGCCCTGGAAGATGCACGAAAGACGACCGACGAAAGAGTCGGGACCGTAAGTCGTCATCGCATCGACCATGAGTCCGCGCGCACCGCTGCCCGAAAGAGGCTTCATGAGCGCCGTCGGCAGCGCGGCCACGAAATCGGTGTTGAGCCCCATCCAACCCACCAGACGCTCCAGGCCGCCGACACACATCATCATCGCGCCGGAAGCACGGAAGACGCCGATGGCCACCAGAATGGCCACCAGATAGGGAATGATGCGTACGGCCGTCTCGAAGCCGCCTTTCGCGCCTTCGACAAAGGCCTCGTAGACATTGATTTTGCGCCGCATGCCGGCCAGGATGAAGAGACACATGATGCTGAAAAGCACGATGTTGCTCACGAGCGTGCTCCAGAGATTCATCGTCTCGCGATCGACCTGAGTCGAGAGCCACACACAGCCGCTCACGAGCAGACACAAACCCAGAAGCGTGCCCATGAGCACGCGGTTCATCAGATTGATGCGCTGGAAGAGCGCCGTGATGACGATGCCCGAGAGCGTCGCAACGGTGGTGGCCAAGAGGATGGGGATGAAGATGTCCGTCGGCTGCGCAGCTCCCATCTGGGCGCGATAGACCAGAATGCTGACGGGGATGAGCGTCAGTCCGCTGGTGTTGAGCACGAGGAACATGATCATCGGATTGGTGGCCGTATCCTTCTTGGGATTGAGCTCCTGCAGCGACTCCATCGCCTTGAGTCCCAGCGGAGTAGCGGCGTTGTCGAGCCCCAGCATGTTGGCCGAGATGTTCATGAAGATGTGGCCGAAAGCGGGATGACCCTTGGGCACATCGGGGAACAGACGCGTGAAGAGCGGACTGAGCATGCGCGAGAGCGCCGCCACCAGACCGGCCTTCTCGCCGACGGCCATGAAGCCCATCCACAGCGAGAGCACGCCGGTGAGACCGAGGGAGATTTCGAAACCCGTCTTGGCGCTGTCGAAAGTCGCGTCGATGATGGCGGGAAAGACGCTGTAGTCGCCCGTCACGAGGGCGAAGAGCGCAAAGGCCATCGCCGTGAGGAAAAAGAAGATCCAGATGTAGTTGAGTACCATACGGGGCACAAAGGTAGTCATATTTCGCGAAACAACGGCACATTTGGCGAAGAATTTTTGAAGAAATTTGTCCGGAACGCCCCGTTTTTGTCAAAAATTCGGATTTTGAATTGGCTAGAAATGCTACTTTTTCGCCATACATAAAACATGGCAATGGGGACGCAAAGCCAATTTTTAGACGCCCCATAGACCCTTCTCAGAGGGTTCTTAGAGGCTTCTCAGAGACCACGCAGAGACCGAGCAGAGGCGCTGTTTGGGGTATTTTTTGTCAAGAGAAAGTCACACTCTGGAGGGTTGATGGCTGATGTAAGAGGGCTGAGGGCTGAAGGCTGAAGGCATTTGCGGCGCCGGCAAACATAGTTTGAGGCGGAAAAAGAGCGTCCGAAGCAGGCAAAACGGCAGGAAAAAGAGAAAAATGACGGCAAAAGAGGAAAAAAACGGGTTCAAAGCCGCTCATTTGCCGAAATTTCACTATTTTTGTGGCGCAAAACGTAAGTTTCAATAAAGATGTCTAAGACTAAAGTGGTCCATCTGAGAATGGACGGTAAGAATTACTTCTTCGGGTCGGTGAAGGCTATGTTTGACTACATCGGCGAAGAAAAGTTGGGGATGAGCTACCGCTCGTTCCACTCCAACGTGCGTCTGGAAGAAGACGAAACCTACCGCAACCGCCGCAAGGGCTACGAAGTGACCGTGTCGCACCTGCTTCAGGCCACGAGCAACCGCGGACTGCAAGGCAGCGCCCGTGCCGCCCACATCCTTCGCGTGCAGCGCGAGGCCGGTCTGATGCCCGACATCAGCGACTATGTGGCCCAGCATCCCGAGACGGAGATGCGCGCCGCACAGCGGGCCGAAGAGCGCGCCCTCAAACGTGCCGCCCAGAAGGAGGCCGAGAAGAAAGGCGCCGTGCAGCTCGACCTGTTCCAATAAATTGAAAAGAAGACAACGCAAAATATGAGCAAACTACTGAAACCCGCCGGCTATCGGGCACAGCTCGACCTCAAGCAGACGGAACTGGCCATCAAGAAAATCAAAGACTTTTTCCTGAAGAGCATCAGCACGGAGCTGCGCCTGAGACGCGTCACAGCTCCGCTTTTCGTGTTAAAGGGACTGGGCCTGAACGACGATCTCAACGGCGTCGAGCGCCCCGTGTCGTTCCCCATCAAGGACATGAACGAAGCCACCGCCGAGGTGGTGCACTCTCTGGCCAAATGGAAACGCGTGACGCTGGCCGACTACAAGATTGAGCCGGGCTACGGCATCATCACAGACATGAACGCCATCCGCGCCGACGAGGAGCTGGACAACATCCACTCCCTCTACGTGGACCAGTGGGACTGGGAGCGCGTGATGCGCCGTGAGGACCGCACGCTCTGGTATCTGAAGAAGATTGTGCGCCAGATCTATTCGGCCATCCTGCGCACCGAGTTTTACATCTGCGAGACCTATCCGCAGCTGAAACCCTTCCTACCCGAGGATGTCTATTTCATTCATTCTCAGGAACTCCTGCAGCTCTATCCCGACCTGACTGAGAAGGAGCGCGAGGACGCCATCTGCGAGAAATACGGCACGGTGTTCATTATGGGCATCGGCGGCAATCTCTCCAACGGCAAGCCCCACGACCAGCGCGCTCCGGACTACGACGACTGGAGCACGGAGAACGAGGAGGGCTATCGCGGTCTCAACGGCGACCTACTCATCTGGTATCCCGTTCTGGGGCGCAGCATCGAGCTCTCGTCGATGGGCATCCGTGTGGACAAGGACGCGCTGGAGCACCAGCTCGCCCTGCAGGGCAAAAACGAGCGCAAGAGCCTCTACTTCCACCGCCGTCTGCTCGAAGGTTCGCTGCCTCTGACCATCGGCGGCGGCATCGGTCAGAGCCGTCTGTGCATGGTGTTGCTCCACAAGGCCCACATCGGCGAGACGCAGTCGTCCATCTGGCCCGACGAGATGCGCAAGGAGTGCGCCGAAAACGGCATGCTGCTGATTTAGTTGACAGTTGATAGTTGATAGTTGACAGATATAAAATGGATTATCCCATAAAAATACTTTCCGTCGATGACGAGGTGGATATGGAGCTGCTGCTGACGCAGTACTTCCGCCGCAAGATCCGCAAGGGGGAATACGAATTCTTCTTCGCCCACAACGGCCTGGAAGCCCTGCGCATGATGCTGGAGCACCCCGACATCGACATCATCCTCTCGGACATCAACATGCCCGAGATGGACGGACTGACCCTGCTGGCCCGCATCAACGAGATGCGCAGACCCGGGCTCAAGTGCATCATGGTGTCGGCCTACGGCGACATGGACAACATACGTCAGGCGATGAATTCGGGCGCTTTCGACTTCGCCACGAAGCCCATCGACCTGGACGACCTGCAGCGCACCATCGACAAGGCGGTGGGGCAGATCGCCTACGTGAAAGAGGCCGAAAAGGAGCGCGGCGAGCTGCACGACCTGCAGTCCGACCTCTCCGTGGCCCGCGAGATACAGCACGCCATCCTGCCCCGCACCTTCCGTCTGGAGAAGATGCCTCTGGCCGGCACGATTGACCTGCACGCCTCGATGGAAGCGGCCAAAGACGTGGGCGGCGACTTCTACGACTTCTTCCGCATCGACGACACCCACTTGGGCTTCACCATCGCCGACGTCTCGGGCAAAGGCGTTCCCGCCGCCATCTTCATGGCCGTGAGCCGCACGCTCATCAAGGCCACCGGCGTGCACGGACTCTCGAGCGCCGAAGTGATGGCGCAGTCCAACGACATGCTCGCCACGGAGAGTCTGGAGAGCATGTTCGTCACCGTGTTCTACGGCATTCTCGACCTGGAGACGGGCCGCATCGACTACACCAACGCCGGCCACAATCCCCCCTACGTGCTGCATGCCGACGGCACGGTGGAGACGGTGCCGACGGCCGGCAACATGGCTCTGGGCGCCTTCGAGGGCCTGCCCTACAAGAGCGGAGAGCTGACGCTGGAGAAGGGCGACACGCTGGTGATGTTCACCGACGGCGTGACGGAGGCCGAGAACGATGTGCACGAGCAGCTGGGCGAAGCCCGTCTGGAGGCGCTCCTGCCCAATTACGCGACGGCTTCGGCCGCCGGCATGGTGGAGGGCATCCGCAGCCTGGTGCACAACTTCGCCGGTGAAGCGCCTCAGAGCGACGACGTCACCGTGCTTGTGATCCGAAGAAAGAACGACAACGAATAAACTGAAAACGAATATGTTCCTGCGCCCGAACCGACCCTTCCTCTACGGCCTCTGCGGCATCCTTGTCGCAGCGCTTGCGCTCCTTGGCGCCTACACTCTGGGCACCATGCGCGAGACGCGTCTCGACGAGGAACACGTGAAGGAGCTGGAGCGGGAGAACGCCCGCCTCAAACAGGGCGAAGAAGACGCCGCTGTGGACCGTCGCGTCTCGGAGCAGATGGCTGAGATCGCACGCGACCAGCGACTGCTCTCGGATGCGCAGCGCGACAGCGCCGAGAAGCAGCGCACTCTGGCCGAAGAGCTGCGTGCCGAGGCCCAAAGGGAGAGCCGTGCGGCACGTGCGGCTGAGGCTCAGGCCAACGTCGCACGGCGCGAAGCAGAGGCGGCGTCGGAAGAAGCCAAGAGGGAACGCTCGAAAGCGCTGCAGCAGGAAGAGGCCGCCCTGCGCTCGAAGCGCGCCACGGACACGCTGCGCTATCGCGACCTGGCCCGACTGCTGGGCAGCCGTTCGCTTCTGGCGCGTGAAAGCGGCAACGACAGTCTGGCGCGCAAACTGGCCTACACGGCGTGGTATTTCCTGAGCAGCTACGGCAACAACGTCTATCAGCCGGAAGTCTTCCAGGCGTTGGGCTACGACGACAAAATGGAGGCGTCATCGCCTCACCACAGCGCCATCTACGATGTGGACAAGAGCGTGGACGGCAAGAGCTGCATCGTCTGCACGGGCTACGGCGAAGTGCTGCGCTGGAGAGGCGGCAAAGTGGAGACGCTCTTCTTCGACAAGCGCTACGACCTGCGCAGCATGGTGCAGGAACCGGATGCCGTCTGGACTCTGAGCTTCGACGGACATCTGTTGCACATCAGCGCCACGGGAAAACAGCAACAGATGGAAGACTTTGTGCTGCCCGAAGGCGAATATTTCCACCTGCAGGATCTGCCCGAAGGGCGTCTGCTGGCGGGAGCGCGCCACCAGGTGGTCATCTTCGACATCAAGACGCGCTCGATTCTGACCGTGCGTCCCTTCCCCGGAAAACGGCTGCTGACGACGATGCCCACGAAGAAAGAAGTGTTTTTCTTCTACGACAACGGCACCATCGGCCGCACCCCCTACAGCACGAAGCGCAACAGCGAAGTGCCCTCCCCCATCAAAGAACCCATCACGGCGGCGCACTACGACGAGACTTCGGATCTGGCCTATGTGGGCTGCGCCTCCGGTCGCATCTACGTGCTCCAGGACGGCGGCAAGATTTTCACGCGTCTGCTCGGACACTCGTCGGCCATCACCGACTTCACCTTCATGCCCGAGCAGCACCTCATGCTCTCGACGGGACGAGACAAGGAGCTACACATTTGGGACGTGAACCGCATCCGGGCCGGGAAGCCCGTGGAGTCCACCAGACACAGGATGGACAGCTGGCCCCTGTCGCTGGCGCCCATCGGCAGCCGCGTCGTGTGCGGACTGGTCAACGGCAAACTCATCATGTGGGAATTCGACGTGGACAAACTGGCTCAGGCCACACGCAACCGCATCAGCAGCGGACTGAATGAAAACGAATGGAACACCTTCGTCGGCGCCAAGGTGGATTATGTGAAACTGAAATGAAAGGCATGAAGCTCCATATACTACTGACGGCGATGTGCCTGACACTGGCGGCACTCCCCCTGAAGCTCCGGGCTATAGACTCGGGTGACGGACTCGCATTGCCCTTCTTCCACAACATCCCCGCCAGCGAATTCGGCGCCCACAATGTGAGCAACGAGATTCTGGCCGACAACGAGGGCCGCATCTATGTGGCCAACTTCGAAGGCCTTGTGGTGTGGGACGGCGTCACGTGGACCACGATCCACTCTCCGGGCACGAGCCGCTTCACCTGTCTGTTCATGGACAAGAACGGTCGCATTTGGGCGGCCGGACTGAACCATCTGGGCTGGGTGGAGTTTGACAGCGACGGACGCGTCGGACTGCACTTCGTTGCAACCGACCTGACGGAGGAAGACCGCTTCGGCGAAGCCTCCCGACTGTTTGAAGACCAGCACGGCATCGGTCTGGTGACAACGTTGGGCAGCGTGTATCACGTGGACGAGGATGGCGAACATCTGGTGTCTACGCACGAACAGCGCGAAGTGAAAATCGTGCCGGAACGCTGGGGCAATCTGGAAGTGAACAAACGCCTGATTCTGCCCGACGGCACCATCCTGATGGCCACCACAACAGAAGGCGTCATCGCTCTCGATAAGGAGAAAGAAGAAATCTGGAGACTCAACGAGGAGACGGGACTCTGCTCCAACAGCGTGGGCTCACTCTGCTACGACGAACACGGCACCGTGTGGGGCACGACGGAGAACGGACTCTTCAACATCTCCGTCTCGAAGGTCTATACGCAATTTTCCGATCAGGACGGCCTCCGCGGACAGGTGAACACCGTGCTCGTGAACCGGGACCGCCTCTTTGCCGGCACGCTGCAGGGCCTGTTTGTGAGAGAGAACGAGCGCTTCCGCCGCATGGAACTCATCAACCAGGCCTGTCGCCAACTGGCGCCCACGCCCGACGGCAAGATGCTGATCGCTACGGCCAACGGCGTATTCATCTACGATGACAAGGTGAAGCCGCTCTACCCCGGCCGCTACGCACTTTCGCTCTACGTCCTCGATGAGGAGAGCTTTCTCTTCGGCACGGTGGACGGCGTGTTCAGGGGCTACTTCGACGGCCGGAGCGCGGAAAAGACGGATGACATCCCCTACGTTTACCGCTTCACCGAGGGCGGAAAAGACAGCCTGTGGGCCACTGACACCTATCGCGACACCTATTGGTCGAAGGGCGGACGCACGCCGTTTGTCAAAGGTGAGAACAAAGGTCTGTCGCGACTGCTGGACTACACCGACGAGAGCGGACGCCGCTGGAAGTGCCGCCCCAGCGACTTGGGTCTGAGGGTGCTGGACAACAAACTGACGCCCCTGCAGAGGGAATGGCTCCACGCACTCGACAGCACGAACATACAAAACATCACCGTGAACGGCAATGTAGCCTGGCTGGGCGGCACGTTCGGACTGATACGTCTCGATTTGGACGAAGCAGCCAAGACGCAACCCGAAGCCCCTAAGGTCTACATCCGCACCTGCACGAAGTACGACCGCAACTTCGACGTCACGGTGGCCACCAACCACACCGATTTCATCGGACGCACGCTCTACAGCTACCGCCTCCATCTCTACGACAACTGGAGCCCTTGGGGCGAAGACCAGACGCTGAACTTCCGCAGCATGTCCTACGGCGAATACTTCATTCAGGTGAGGGCCCTCGACCCCTTCGGCAACATCGTTGAGAGCAACTGGAAAGCCGTGTCGCTGCCGCCTCCGTTCGAAGAGAGCAAGACTGCCATCGCCATCTACATCATCCTGACGATGGTGCTCATCTACCTGCTCTATCGCTGGCGCGTGAAGATGATGGTCAGCAGGCAAATCAAACTGGAGCAGATTGTCTCGGAGCGTACGCGTGATTTGCGCGAGGCGCAGAACGCCCTCATCCGGCAGGAGCGCGAAGCCACTGTTGGCAAACTGACCAAGGGCCTCATCGACCGCATCCTCAACCCGATGAACTACGTGGGCAACTTCTCACACCTCACGCGCGGACTTATTAAGGACCTGCGCGACGACATCGAAGCCGAGCGCGTGGCCATGTCGGCCGACAACTACGACGACGCCACAGACATCATGGACATGATGGACCAGAACCTGGAGAAGATCGAGCAGCACGGTCTCTCCACCACCCGCATCCTCAAAGCGATGGAGGAGGTGCTCAAAGAGCGCAGCAAGGACCGTCAGGAGACGGACCTCGGCGTCATCTGTCAGCAGGATGTGGACATGTTGCGCAATTATTATAAAGAGGATATAGAGAAAGGCCACGTCGAGTGCGTTTGGAAACGACCCGAAGAGCCCGTCATGGCCAATGTGAACGCCGAGCAGATCTCACAGACGCTCACGGCGCTTCTGGGCAATGCCGCCTACGCCATTCGCCGGCGCATCGAGCTGGGCGAAAACCCGGGCGCGGCCAAGAAGGAGACGACACCCTATCAGCCGCGCCTGGCCCTCATCCTGGAGCGCACGCCCGAGGGCAAAGCCTGCATCCGTGTATGGGACAACGGCATCGGCATCGAAGAGGCGGTCATCGGCAAGGTGTTCGACCCCTTCTTCACCACCAAGCCTACGGCTGAGGCTTCGGGCATCGGCCTCTATCTGGCACAGCAAATCATTCAGGACCACGGCGGCAACATCACCGTGACGTCCGAGAAATATAAGTTCACGGAATTCACTATTACGCTATGACCGAAATCGAAAAACTTAAAGAGCAATTGCATCAGCAGCAAAAGATGGCGTCGCTGGGAATGCTCGCGGCCGGTATCGCACATGAGATACAGAACCCGCTGAATTTCGTCATCAACTTCTCCAAGATGTCGGGCAAACTGCTCAACGACCTTGTGGAGCTGATAGAGGATTCCGCCGAGAGGCTGCAGGAAGAAGACGCTGAAGAAATGCAGGAAATCGCGGCAGACCTCAAGGACAACATGCAGAAAATCGAGGAGCACGGAGAGCGCGCCATCAGCATCATCCGGGGCATCCTGTTGCAGAGTCGCGGCAAAGAGGGTGAATTTCTGCCTACGGACATCGCGACGCTGGTGCACGAATACGTGTGGCTGTCGTATCATGCCATGAGGGCCCACAACAAGGACTTCAACATCAGCATCACGGAACACTATCAGGAGGGCATGCCCAAGATGATGGTAATCCCGCAAGACCTCTCGCGCGCCGTGCTCAATCTGATGAACAACGCCTGCTACACGGTGGAGGAGCGTACGGCGCTCAACGAGGAGGGCTATTCTCCCGCCATCAACGTGGAGGTGCATTGCGAGGACAACACCCTCGTCATCAGCATCGAGGATAACGGCATGGGCATGACGGAAGAAGTGCAGAAGGGACTCTATGAGGCCTTCTTCACCACCAAGCCCATCGGCAAGGGCACGGGACTGGGTATGCCCATCACACAGGACATCGTGCAGAACCGCCATCACGGAAAGCTCAGCTTCACCTCTGCGCCCCATCAGGGCACCACATTCACCATAAGTATTCCCATTCGACTGAAGTGACCATGCGCCTGAAGACCATCATATGCCTGCTCTGCATGAACGCCGCGGTGCTGTGTGCACAAAACACCGTGAGCGAAAGCGCTTTCGATTATTTCGAGAAGGGACGTTTCAGCGAGTCGGACTCCATCGTCAAGAGCTCGCTGGGGACGCTGAAAGGACAGGAGTTGGTGACGGCTTACCGTCTGCTGGCACTCTCGGCCTTCTACCAGGATAAGTTTCTGGAGTCCGAACAATGGGCCAAAAAGTTGCTCGCACAGGACCCCTATTATAAGGATTACGGCGCCGATCCACGCTTCCAGGACATGCTGGAACGCCTGAAGACAGGCAGCAACACCATCCGCACGGCCTCCAAACAGCAGGAGTCGCTGGAAGAAGCCCCCGTGCCCGTGACCGTCATCACGGAAGAGATGATACGCATCTCGGGATGTCGCACCGTGAGGGAACTGCTTTGTCTCTTTGTACCCGGCATGGTGCGTATCGAAAACATGGAGTCCAATGTGGCCATGCGCGGCCTCTACGGCAACTCTCAGGAGAACATTCTCGTCATGCAGGACGGACACCGACTCAACTCGGCCGTCAACAACTCCGAGCCGATGGACTACAACATCAATGTGGACAAGATCGATCACATTGAGGTGTTGCGCGGACCGGCTTCATCACTTTACGGCAACATGGCCCTTTCGGCCGTAGTCAACATCTTCACGAAAGACGGTGCGAATTTGTCGGGCAGCAGCCTGAAGGTGTCGGGCGGTATGTTCGGCCAGTTCGGTGCATCATTCATGTACGGTCAGGGCGATTTACATAAGGAATTTGCCTTTTGGGCCGCTGTCACCAGTTCACGCGGTGAGCGTATCGACGTAAACGGCAAGACCAATTATCTGGGCGGCTTCAACGGTTTGCCGGCCTTTGACGTCGGCATGAAAGCCCGATGGGGCGATGTGAATCTGGCCGTGACTGCCAATCACTCCAAACCCGTGCCCCGCTACATGCTCATCAGCTTCGATGAACCCTACGCTTATGACGACTACGACAGCAACGACGGAGAGCACCCCGGCCTGTCGCATCTGAGCGTTAACGTGGATCTCGACTACAACCACAACTTCGGTCGCGTCACGCTCGGGGCCAACGCCTACGCCCACTACGAACAGCGCCAAATCTACAACGTCATGGGCGACTCCGTCCCCTTCGGCGTGGCTTATCTGATGCTCAAGACGCTGAAACTGGAAGACTTGAATATGAGTTCTCCTTACGATGTTGTGAAAACAAGCGGCGTGTGGCAGACCATCTCCAACAAGGCCATGACCTTCGGCGGCGGCGCCAATGCCTCGTGGGGATACGGACAGGAGACCGGACAACACGGATCGATACTCGTAGGCGGGCAGTACGAACACGTGATTCTCACAGACTCACGCTTCCAGCTGGGCTACGACTTTGACAAGATTCAATACTCGGAAAATCATATCATAGAAAAAGGACGAGACTTCACAGTTTCGGGCATTGCACAAATCAAGCACTACTTCATCCCGAACAAGCTGGTTTTGAACGGCGGTTTGCGCTTCGACCACAAGCAACGCTTCGACGACGAAAAAACCAACACCTTCTCGCCCCGCGCTGCATTGGTCTATATGCCGTCAAAGAACTGGAGTACGCGTTTAGGCTACTCGCGCGCGTACGTGGACGCACCTTATATTTATCGCGCCTCCAACTTGGTTTTCTTCTCCGGCGGAAAAAATATGCAGTCACAGACGATGGACGCCTTCTCACTGAGCGGCGCCTGGGACAGAAAAGACCTCGGACTGCGCATGGAGCTCAACGCTTTCTACAACATGTCACTCCATCAGGTGGTATATTCTCCTACCGAGACATTCGCCAACGGAGGAAGCCCATTCTATAATGCAGACCACGTGGATGTCGGCGGTTTGGAATTCGTAGGCGAGTGGAAACGCGCCGACCGCAACGGCGCCCTCGGCACTTATGTTAATCTGAATGCCACCTACCAGCATGCTTTCCGCCTGGAGCACTACGGCTCAACGGAAAACATGCGCATCGGTAACATACCGGAATTTCTGCTTAATCTAACTGCTGGCGTACGTGTGGTGAATGCTAAGCGCGGCGGAGAGCTGTGGCTGAGGGGCAACATGCATTTCGAAACTGCCACGCCGCTGATACAGAACCGACTGTCCTCACTAGTTCCGAAAAACATGCTCAAAATGAATGTGAAGGACTACCAGGAAGCCTTCAAAAGCGTTAAAAACGTACTTGAAAACTTCCCCGATGAAACCGTACGTCTTAAGGTCGGCCTCATTTTTGCACAATTCTATCTCATGGATGCCTCTTCTTTGGTGAAACCCCTGAGCCCGGAATCCAAAGCCAGCATCCGGCAACTTGAGGAAACAATCAGCAGTAAGATGCCTGAAGACGGCAAGCGTATCGCCTATTTGATTGAAGCCGTCATCGGTGACAGGGCAAGTGAAGCCTCATTCTACGAAAACGGACCTCAGGTGATGCTGAATCTGGGCGCCGACTGGCGCATCAAATACCAGCCGAACAAAAATAACCGCTGGCTGACGCTCTCATTGGACGTTTACAACGCCACAAACGGCAACTACAAATACGGCAGTTTGCTCAACAGCTACATTCCGGCACAAAGTCTCTCCGTTGTCGGTAAAGTCGGCATAGAATTCTGAAAAAACGGTCAAAAATACCGTTTTGTCTTGACATAAATCAAGAAAATGCGGGGATTTTCAATAAAAATCCGTATAATGCTTGCATATTTGAAAAAAAGCCGTACCTTTGCACCGTGTTTTTCATGGTATTAGATTTAAGGTTAGTAAAAGATTGGTTGTCGTGAGACAACCTTCTTTTTTTTATGTATTTTTCAAATAAAATTTGGTAGGTTCGGAAAAATGTTATACATTTGCCGCGCAAATTTGAAAATTTTAGATTGAGATTCCTATATATATAGCATGAGACAGCTTAAAATTACCAAAAGTATCACCTCACGTGACTCCGCTTCCCTGGATCGCTATCTGCAAATGATCGGCCGCGAGCAGCTGCTCACCGTGGAGGAAGAAGTGGAGCTCTCGCAGCGCATCCGTCGCGGTGACCGCGAAGCTCAGGACCAATTGGTCAAGAGCAACCTTCGCTTTGTTGTCAGTGTGGCTAAGCAGTATCAGAACCAAGGTCTGTCGTTGCCCGACCTGATTAACGAGGGCAATGTGGGTTTGATTAAGGCGGCGGAGAAATTCGACGAAACGCGAGGCTTTAAATTCATCTCTTACGCTGTATGGTGGATTCGACAGACCATTCTGCAGGCTCTGGCTGAGCAGTCGCGCATCGTGCGCCTGCCTCTGAACCAAGTCAGTGCCGTCAACAAGATCTCCAAAGCCATCACCAAGTTTGAGCAGGAGCACGAGCGAAAGCCCTCCGCTGAAGAGCTGGCCGAAATGGTGGATGAGCAGCCCGACAAGATTGCAGACTCCCTGCGCGCCAGCGGTCGTCACGTCAGCGTGGACGCCCCCTTTGTCGAAGGCGAAGACAACAGCCTGCTGGACGTCATGACTAATCCCGATTCGCCCACGGCTGACAACATTCTCATGCGCGAGTCTCTTTCAAAAGAGATTAGCCGTGCATTGGAATGTCTCAGCGAACGCGAACGCGCCATCATCGAGCTTAGCTTCGGCATTGACGGCAGCGAACTCACCCTGGAGGAAATCGGCGACAAGTTCGGCCTGACCCGTGAGCGCGTCCGCCAGATTCGCGAAAAGAGCATCCGCAAGTTGCGCGCCGCCAACAAGAACAGCCTGCTCAGAGGCTACTTAGGATAACTTTCATTCCGCCCAACGGACATGACGCCACGTCGGCTTTTCTATCTCTACCTCATCGTTCTGCTCATTCCGCAACTGGATGTGTGCGTCACGGAGCGCATGGTGGGTATAGGAAAAGTTGTTCTGATTCTGTTGCCGCTCGCCTTTTATTGGTTGTTTCTGCTGGCCTTCAAGAAACCGTCAAAGGCCTTCCTTTGGGCCTTCCCATTTGCCTTTCTCGGAGCCTTCCAAATAGTCCTGGGCTATCTCTATGGACACGGCGTCATCGGTGTGGATATGTGGCTCACACTGACCACAACATCGCCCAATGAAGCCGGAGAGATGCTGACGCAAATCTATCCGTCGGTGGCGGCTGTGTGCATCATCTATCTGCCCACACTCATCTATGCCATAAGTCACGTAAAGCGCGAAGAAGCCTACACCCCCAAGTTCCTCCGAAGGATGAGACAGGGAGGTTGGGCGATGCTCGCAGTAGCTCTCATTCCCACCGCGATGGCGTTGGGCAACAAAGACTACCACTTCATGGACGATTTCTTCCCTGTGAACGTGTGCTACAACTTTAAGCTGGCGCTTGACCGGGCAAAATTGAGCGCGGAATATGTGGATCGCGTCAAGGATTTCCGCTTTGGCGTGACCGAATCTGACAACGACACCATCCCCGAAGTGGTGCTAATGGTAGTGGGTGAGACATCGCGCGCCACCAATTGGGGCATCTTCGGCTACGAGCGTGAAACAACGCCGCGCCTGGCCAAAACTCCCAATCTTCTGGTGTTCACCGACTGCATGTCGCAATCCAACACCACACACAAGAGTGTGCCCATCATTTTAACTGCCGCTACGGCGGAAGATTTCGATGTGCTTTATGAATCCAAAGGCATTCTCGCCGCAGCGGACGAAGCAGGATGGGCCACGGCATTCCTTTCCAATGAGCCGCGCAATCACTCTTTCAATGATTTCCTTGGAGAACAGGCCCGCGAAGTACGCTTTCAGCGCGACTCGCTGCATGGCTCTCCCCACGACAATCTCCTAGTACCTCTTTTAAAAGACGCGCTGCAACGTCACGCCGGCGAGAGATTCTTTATGGTGATTCACACCTACGGGGCTCATCCCACCTACAGCGATCGCTACACACGGGAAGAAGCCTTTTTCCTGCCTGACAGAATCATAAAGTCCAGCAAGGATACGCGCGATGTGCTGATTAATGCCTACGACAATGCCATACGCATGACCGACGGCTTGTTGGCAGACTTCATCGCCGCCCTTGACTCCACCGGCCGGCCGGCCGCCATGCTCTACGTGAGCGACCACGGCGAGGATATTTTTGACGATCATCGCAATATGTACATGCATGCATCGCCCTACCCCTCCTATTACCAATTGCATGTTCCGTTGCTGTGCTGGACGAGCGATGCTTACAAGACGCTATACGGCGAACGTGTTGCCCTCATGGCCGGCAGACAACAGGATCCCCTGCAAACCGATTGCGCCTACCCGACTCTGTTGTCGCTCATGGGCATTCAGTGCCGCAACAATCAGACAACGTTGTCTCTGGCCGACAAAAACTACCGGAAAAAGACCCGTCGCAGCTACCTCAATGACCACAATAAGACCATGCGCCTGGAAGAAATGCTGGACGCAGAGGACATTGAAGTGATGAAGCAACGGGGCATGTTTGTTCAAGAATAATTTATTGTATGGATATACACGCTCATATCGTAAAACTATTGGACGTTCTTCAGCAACAGGAAGAGCCCATAACCCGACAACAACTGGCCGGGCAATTGACCTCTGCCGCCGGCGAGGATGACAATTTCTGGCTGGTGATGACGGAGAAGGCCGTGCACGAAGGGCTGGTCAAGACCAAACCGGCCAAGAGCAAGACCGTTGCCATCACGCCTGCCGGCAAAAAATTTCGAAAAAATCCCACCGCCATTGAAGTGCATCCCGAAGAGAACGCCAATGACGACGAACTGTCCATGAAACTGTCCATCGTGCTCTCTCAAAGACGGGGGAACGGAGAATTGTCCCGCGTCAGCAGCGAGCACACCCGATTGCAGATAAAACTGATCCGGGCCATCGACCGCAAAATCGCTTTGGACGAATTTGCCGAACAGGAGCACCTGGACTTTGACTCCATATTGGACGAGCTGGAAAAAATGCTTCAGTCAGGCCACCGTTTCAACATACGTTATTTTGTGGACGAGGTCATTGAGCAGCAGGACACTCAGGAAATCCTCGATTTCTTCGATGCCAACGGCGACAACATGAAACTCTGCAACGACGAGTGGGGTGATGTTTACAAAACTCAGGAATTAAGACTTATACACTACCTTTGGGAAACACGATGAAAACAAACATTCTCACCGTCTGCCGCACGTTAACGGCACTGTTGATGGCTCTTTGGTGTACCACCGCTTCGGCTCAGGAGCGAAGAGAATTAGACGATGCCACATGGACCGTTGAAAGCCCCGACCGCCACACCAGGGTCATTGTCAGCCTCAATCGCGGCCAACTGACCTATAGCGCCGGCTACATCCTTCAAAACAAGAGTCATTATTACGTCGAGCTGCTGGAGCCCAGTCCTTTGGGTCTCTACACCAACGAAGGCGACTTCTCCCGCAACCTGGAAGCCAACGGTGAGCCGGTCATCAGCACCCAAACTGTAAATTATACTCTTCGTCAAAGCAAAAAGCAGCAAATCAGCGCCGATTATACCGTCGCTCTGTTCCCCCTTCACGCCGAAGGACAAAAGCCCGTCACGCTGGAGATGTGGGTAGGTGATCACAAGTTGGCTTTCCGTTATCAATTGCCTATACAGGGCGAACATGCCGCTCTGGTGGTCAACGGCGAAGCTACGGGCTTCAATCTTCCGAACGACGCGACAGGCTTCATCTGCCCCCAAAGCGATGCACTCATCGGTTGGAAACGCACCAAGCCTTCTTATGAGGAAGAATACGTGCTGGACGTTCCGATGGGCACCCCCTCTAAATACGGTCACGGCTGGACGTTCCCCTGCCTCTTCCGCGTAGGAGAGAGAGGGTGGGTGGAAATCTCCGAAACCGGATTGGACGGACGCTACTGCGGCAGCCATCTGTCTGAAAGTACCAAAGACGGCCTTTTCACCATTGCTTTCCCCATGCCCGAAGAGAACAACGGCTTCGGCAGCACGGGCGCCCAAATGGGACTGCCCGGCACAACCCCGTGGCGCACTGTCACCCTGGCACCCAACCTGGCACCCGTGGTGGAATCCACCGTCACTTGGGACGTTGTGGAGGAGCTCTATGCTCCTTCGCAAAACTACAAAGGCGGACGCAGCACCTGGAGCTGGATCATCTGGCAGGACGAGAGCATCGTTTATGACGATCAGATTGCCTTTATCGACCTGGCCTCCGCGCTCGGTTGGGAATACTGTCTCATCGACGGAGGCTGGGAGACCAACATCGGACGCGAGCGCATGGAGCAGCTGTTCGCCTACGCAAAATCTAAAGGTGTGGCCCCTTTCGTGTGGTACAACTCTAACGGCGGATGGAACGACGCCCCGCAGTGTGCCAAACACCGTATGTATTCGCCCATTGTGCGCAAGAAGGAAATGGCCTGGCTTGCCCAACACGGCGTGAAGGGCATCAAGGTGGATTTCTTCGGCGGCGACAAGCAGGAAACCATACGCCTCTACGAACAGATTCTTTCCGATGCCAATGACTACGGCATCCAAGTCATCTTCCACGGATGCACGTTGCCCAGAGGCTGGGAGCGCATGTATCCCAACTACGTTGGCAGCGAAGCCGTTTTAGCCTCTGAAAATCTGGTGTTCAACCAGCACTATGACAACATGGAAGGGCAGAACGCCTGTCTGCACCCCTTCATCCGCAACGCCGTGGGCAGCATGGAGTTTGGCGGCACCATCCTGCAGCGTCATCTGACCCGCAGCGGCAAAGGCGGACGCACCCGCATCGTGGGCGACTGCTTTGAGTTGGCCACCGCCGTTGCATTCCAAAACATCGTGCAAAACTTTGCCCTCACGCCGTTGGATCTCAAAGAGGCACCCGCCTTTGAGATTGAGTTCATGAAGCAGGTGCCCACACAGTGGCAGGACACCAAACTGATTGACGGATATCCCGGCAAATACTGCGTTCTGGCCCGTCAGGCCATGGACGGCAAGTGGTACGTGGCCGTGATGAATGCAGAGAAGAATGCCAAGACTCTGACGCTTGACCTGAACCTTCTGAACGGCACGACCGCCTCGGCCCAACTCCCCGACGGCAAAGCCGCCCGTGGCCAGTGGCAAATGGTTAGCGACGGTGTCGACGGCAAGACTCCCGCGCAATCTTCCGTCGCTGCCGACAAGAAGGGTTTGGTGAAGCTGACCGTCGGCCCTCAGAGCGGCATCGTGTTGTTTTAAGCCTTTGCACAGCAGCACCACATTATTTTAGATGAAAAGAAGACTGTGCCTTCTCGCACTTTTGGCGTGGTGTGCAATTTTTCATGCCTCCGCCTTAGAAGGCTTTTCGGTAGAGCCGGTATCCGAGGCTCTTGCCCGACGCATGCGAGAGGGCGGCTCTTATCCCGAAGCTTGCCCCATACCGCTGAGCGACCTGCGTTACGTGCGCGTGCGTCACTGGAATATGGAAGGGTGTGAGATGGCAGGAGAGTTGGTCTGCAACGCTCTCATTGCGGATGACCTCCGTGACATCTTCGAAGAACTCTATCGGGTGCACTACCCTATTCACAGCGTGCGTCTCATCGATGACTTCGGTGCGGACGACGAAGCCTCCATGGCCGCCAACAACACATCTGCGTTTTGCTACCGCAATGTGGCTGGCACCCAATATCTTTCCTATCATGCCCGGGGACTGGCCATTGATATCAACCCCAAAGACAACCCTGTGGCCAAACCGCGCGTGAAAGGCGGCGCCATCCCCAAAATACCTCATGTCATCAACGAACAGGACGCCTGCTACAAGGCGTTTCGCAAGAGAGGATTCAGTTGGGGCGGGCACTGGCGCAGAATGAGAGACTATCAACACTTCGAACGCAGAGGAGGGCGCAAACACACATGACGGAAGAACAGGTCTCTAGCATTGCACTCTCTCTGTGCACACGCCCCGTGCTGCGACAGAAATGTCAACTCGTGAAGGAATGCGGCAGCGCGACAGAAGCCTGCCGGCATCCGTCCGTGCGTGAGATGGCCTCGTCCTTCATGGCCCGCGCCGAGGAGGAAATGGCCTGGGTGGAGAAAAACCGAATCCGCTGCATTTGCTTTACGGACGACGACTATCCCACCCGCCTGAAACAGTGCGTCGATGCTCCGGTCGTTCTGTTCGCCTTGGGAAACGTGAATCTGAATCCCACCCGCGTCCTGGCCGTTGTCGGCACGCGACTCATCACGGAATACGGACGCAAGATGTGCGATGTCTTCATCCGTGAACTTGCTCAAAAAAGCCCCGGCACCCTGATTGTCAGCGGGTTGGCTTACGGTGTGGACATTCATGCCCATCGTGCTGCACTGCAGGGCGAACTGCCCACCGTCGGCGTTATGGCACACGGACTTGATCAGGTGTATCCCGCCGACCACCGGCAGACTGCCGTAGAGATGATCAATCAGGGCGGTGGACTAATCACGGAATTCGTAAGCGGCACACATATTGAGAAAAGCTATTTCGTGCAACGCAACCGCATCGTGGCCGGCATGGCCGACGCCACACTCATTGTGCAAGGGGCGGAAAGGAGCGGCAGCATGGTGACGGCCCGACTCGCTCACGACTACGACCGGGAGCTGTTTTGCTGTCCCGGGCGTGCGGACGACGTTCAGTCGGAAGGTTGCAACCGACTCATACAGCGGCAGATGGCCCACATGGCACTCTGTGTGGACGATTTGCAGGAAACGATGAACTGGCCTAACGAGTTGCTGCGCCAACAGGTCCGGCAAGAAGGCATCCAGCAGGAACTCTTCCCTAACCTGACGCCCGAAGAAGAGCGCATTATCAGCACGCTGCGCGATGCAGACGGCCTGACTCTCAACGACATCAGCGAACGCTGCGCCATGCCCGTGGGAGACGTCAGCGCACTGCTTTTCTCAATGGAGTTGAAAGGGCTTGTCCGCCAGGGGGCAGGCGGCCGCTATTGCCTATAACTTCACGTCATCCAACTTCACCAGCCCGTTAACGATGGCATAGATAGTCAGGCCGGCGGGAGAGTGAATCTGCAGCTTGCGGGAAATGTTGCGACGATGGGTCATCACGGTGTTGACCGAGATGAACATGTGCTCCGCTATTTCTTTATTGGAACGCCCGCGCACAACCTCCACAATGACCTCCTTCTCGCGCTCTGACAAGCCGCCGGAACCGTTGTCTTCTCCCTCTTCTTTGTCATCGCTGCCGGATACAGGACGCTGGCGCACTTCCTCTTCCAGGCGCTCCACGCTTTCGGCAAAGAGCGAATCCTCAAGCTGACAGTGTGTCTGGAGTTCCTCCTCCATCATGTAGATATCCATCAGCACCTCGTTGAGCAGAGTGGCATTGGAGTCGGAAGGATAATATTTGATGATGATGCTCTTGAGCTCACTGCCGCTCTTTTCGATGCTGTCGTGATTGTCCTGATGTTGGTGGATCAGCTGGGAGAAACGAACTCCGTTCTCGGGCAATTTTCCCTGAAGCAAACGCTCCACATAGGGATGCACATGTTTGTTCTCGTAATCCATGTGACGACCGACTTCTGCGGCATATTCATCATAGAACTTGAGAATGAGAAACGCAATCTGATTGCTGGAGCAATCGATGGCTTCAATGAGCTTTCGGCGAATGGCCGGAAGCCGAAAATCCACAAAATAGGTGTGGGAGCGCTTGAGGTAGTCCATGAGCGCACCTACGCTGACGTCTTCAACCAATTCACTGATGTGAGCTTTCCCGCCGGCCTTGACGTAATTGACTACAGCCAGAAAAGTGGGAGCATCCACATTGCTCGATTCGCAGGCGTCGGCCACACTGCGGTCGCCGAAACCCAGTGCCAAATTAAAGCGGGAGAGAATCTGAAGCATGCGATAGTCATCGCTGATGAGGTCGCTCAAAGGGTCTCCGGCATGATATTTCTCGATCATAGCTATACCTAATTTCGGGTGCAAAGGTATGAAAAATAGTTGAGTTTTCCGCGCGTAATCTCCACCGTTTTAGATCGGGGGCCTCACATTTACCCACTTTTGGGTATCATGAAGTGTGAATAAATCATAATTTTTGCGTATTGCAGGTATTGGAAAAAGGCCGTACCTTTGCGCCGGTTTTTGAAAACATGAGAGAAAAATGAGTGAAATGAAGCATAAAATGATGGCTGCTGTCCTGGGTCTTGCCATGACTCAGACAGCAGCCGCACAATGGAACACCGACAGCACGGAATGGAACAGCTACGACCGTTGGCGCCTCGGCGGCTACGGCGAAATGGTGGCTGCCTTCAAGGATTATAAGACCGACCGCATGCGCAACGCCGCTTTCGGTGCCACCCACGAGAATCGCAACACCATCGCCATCCCCCGCTTCGTGATTGCCGGCGACTACAAGTTCAGCAAACATTGGAACCTGGGCGTGGAGATCGAATTTGAAGCCGGAGGCACCGGCACCGCCATCGAGATTGAGGAGGGCGAAAACCAGTTTGAATACGAAACGGAAGTGGAGAAAGGCGGCGAAGTGGCCCTGGAACAGTTTCACCTCACCTACCACCTCAACCAATTTTTCAACGTGCGTGCCGGCCACATGATTGTGCCCGTCGGCCTGACCAACGCACACCACGAGCCCGTCAACTTTTTCGGCACCGTACGCCCCGAGGGAGAGTCCACCCTCATCCCCAACACCTGGCACGAGACCGGCATCGCCTTCTTCGGCCAGTTTGGCAAGCGTTGGGCTTCTTTCGACTGGGAGGCGCAAGTGGTGACCGGACTCAACGTCAACGGCTTTCAGCGCAAGACATGGGTGGCAGACGGCAAGCAGGGCCTCTTCGAGGTGGACAACTTCACCTCGCCGGCCTATGTGGTCCGTCTGAACTATCGCGGCATCCCCGGCTTACGCCTGGGCGCCAGCGTTTACTATTGCAACGACTGCACGCGCAATGCCGACGCCAGCAAGACCGACAACTATAATTTTGCCGCCCCGCTCGTCATCTGGAGTGTGGACGCACAGTATCGCAACCGTTGGGTGATTGCCCGTGCCAACGTGCTGCGCGGTCATCTGGACAACAGCTATAAGGTCGGTGTGGCCAACAACCGCCTGGGCAAGACCACGCCCTACAGCCGCAAGACGCCCGTGGGCGAAGTGGCCGTGAGCTACGGCGGTGAGGTCGGCCTGCGCCTCAAGGGCTTTGTGCGCAGCCCGAAGATGCCCGACATCATTCCTTTCGTGCGCTACGAATACTACAATCCCCAGGAGAAGGTCGAGTCCCCCGAAATCGCCGACCCGCGTTTCAGAGTGAGCATGTGGACGGCCGGCCTCAACTACAAGCCCCTGCCCTTCATCGTCGTCAAGGCCGACTACACCACACGCAGCATCGGCGGCGGCGACTACAACAGCGAGAACGAGTTTGCCCTGGGCGTTGCCTTCACGGGCTGGTTCTTCGGCGACAAAGCCTCTCAGGCCAGATGGGCAGCCTACAAAGCCAAAAGAGCAGCCAAACGCGAAGCCTCGGAGAAGGCGGTCATCGAAGACATGAACCGCCGCCTGGAGCAGCAGCAGAAAGAACTGGATGCCCTGAAGGCCAAGATGATGTAACAGAATAAATCTAACTAAATAATAACGCAACATGAAAAAGTTTTTCTCTTTTGCCTCTGCAGTCGTTATGGCTGTATGCTCTCTCACGCTGATTTCCTGCGGTGACGATGACGACAACGTGAAGATTGTTGATCCGACCTCCGACACTTCCGCCCCTTCTGCCGCCAACATTGAATACTGGCAGGCCAACCGCACCAATTGGAACAACTACATGATCAACGTGGCCACCCTTCTGACGAAGGATGCTGACAAGCTCTACGATGAGTGGAACGAGGGTGATGAAGCCTACAAGAAGACTTTCACCACCACCAACGACACCTATCCCACCTACAACGACATCATGGTGCAGATTATCGACGGTTGCACCGACATTGCCAACGAAGTGGGTGTGGCCAAGCTCGGCGACCCCTACAGCCTATATGTGGCCGGCAAGACCACTCAGGCCCTCTACGCTGTGGAGTCGTGGTACAGCTACCACAGCCGTCAGGACTACCGCAACAACATCTACTCCGTCCGCAACGCCTTCTACGGCTCGCGCGACAAGTCCGTTGCCGACCACTCCCTGGCCAAATATGTGAAGGACCACAACGTCACTCTTTTCAACAAGGTGAACGCCGCCATCAACAAGGCCGCCAATGCCATTTGGGCCATTCCCGATCCCTTCCGCAACCACATCAACGCGCCCGAGGTGCAGGATGCCATGGATACCTGCTCCGAACTGACCGATGTCCTGGACGAGGATCTGAAGGACTATATCCAGAGTTGTAACAGCGAAAGCGAATTCCGCCAGATTGCCGAAAGCTATGTCAGCAACGTCGTGCTGCCCACCTACAAAGAATTGGCAGAGAAGACCGTCACCCTGAACAACGCCATCCGCGACTTCGCCGCCAATCCCAGCAACGCCGGATTTGAGAAAGCCTGTCAGGCCTGGCTGGATGCCCGCGCTCCTTGGGAGACGAGTGAGGCCTTCCTCTTTGGCCCCGTTGCCGACTTGGGCCTCGACCCCAACATGGACTCCTGGCCTTTGGATCAGGACGCCATCGTCAACATCCTCAAGAACGGCAACTTCAGCAGCCTGAACTGGAGCGGCGAATACGACGAAGACGACGAAGCCATCGAGGCTGCCCAGAACGTACGCGGCTTCCACACGCTGGAGTTCCTGCTCTTCAAGAACGGCGCCCCCAGAAAAGTGGCTCAGTAACATCATGTGTACATTGTGATAATGTTTCAGATTCAACAGCATAAGGCGGCTGTTCTGGCCGCTCTTCTTGCCGTCATCGTTTCGTGTGAAAACGATGACGGCATCACCGTAATTGAGGAGGTGCCCGAAGACCGCGCGCTCTCTGCCGGCACCTCCACAACCTTTTTCACCGGCAGCGGCGCCTACGACAACGAGGCGCCCTGGGTGACGGAAAACTCCGCCAACCTCATCCGCTTCACACGCGGCGACCGCTACTATAAGAACGAGAGCACCCAGGCCACCGGTCTGGGTCCGGTCTATGCCGGCTACTCCTGCGAGAGCTGCCACCGAGGTTCAGGACGCACTAAGCCCGCCCTTTGGACGCAAAACAGCGACGGCGACTACGGCTCGGGCCAATACGGCTTCAGCAGCATGCTGGTCTATGTGACGCGCAAGAACGGCGTCTTCTTCCAGAACTACGGCCGCGTGCTCCACGACCAGTCCATCTACGGTGTGCAGGCCGAAGGCAAGCTCAAGTGCGACTGGCACAGCGAAAACTTCACCCTGCCCGACGGCGAGCCCTATTCCCTGGTTTATCCCCAGTACACCATCACCGACTGGTATGCCAACTACGGCAACACCTCCGACCCCATCGACCCCGACGAGCTCTTCTGCAGCGTGCGCATCCCGCTGCGCCATGTCGGCATGGGCCAGATGATGGCGCTTGACCGTGAGGAGATCAAGCAGCTCGCCGCCCGCAGCAACTACCCCGAATACGGCATCAGCGGCCGTTGCAACTACGTCACCGAAAAGGGCGTCTACGACATCGGTCTCTCGGGCAACAAGGCACAGCATCAGGACCTCACCGTCGAGCTGGGCTTCTCCTCCGATATGGGTGTGACCAACAGCCGCTACCCCGAGGAGATTTGCGAGGGACAGTTGCAGATGCAGGAAGGCAGCATGATGGGCCTCCTCTACGATCAGTTGGAAGTCTCCGCCGAGGATATGGAGGATGTGGACTTCTACCTCCACGGACTGGGCGTACCGGCCCGCCGCCTGGGCAGCACCACCGCTCGTCAGACCTACAGCAAGTGGGACGGCTCCGAGACGGAGACCCGCACCCAGCGCGAATGGATCAAGGCCGGCGAAGCCGCTTTCTACGAAGCCAAGTGCCATCTCTGCCACGTCACCACGCTTCACACACGCCCCCGTGGCGCCACGCTGCTGATGGGCACCGAACTGCCCTGGCTGGGCGGACAGGAGATTCACCCCTACAGCGACTATCTGCTCCACGACATGGGCAGCGAGATCATGGGCGTGGGCCTCAACGACAACTACGTCTCCGGACTGGCGCGCGGCAACGAGTGGCGCACCACACCGCTTTGGGGCATCGGCCTGCAGCAGGCCGTCAACGGCCACACTTATTTCCTGCACGACGGCCGTGCCCGCAATTTCCAGGAAGCCATCATGTGGCACGGCGGAGAGGGTCAGGCCTCCAAGATGCTCTATGCCAAGATGGACTGGCGGAAGCGCCGCGCCCTGCAGAGCTTCCTGAGCTCCCTTTAAATCAGTATTCCGACGAACAAAACAAAACAACATAAACAATGAAAAAGACTATTCTTACGGCGCTCTGCTTCTGCCTTTCGGCTTCTTCTTTTGCCGAGGGTGAAAAGGGCATCCAGTACAACAAGCTCAACACCGAGGTGTGGCAGCTGGAGCACGAGTCGCCCGCCATCGACATGGAGAACGGCGTCACCGGCATCGCCGACGACCGAGGCTTCACGCTGCAGTCGAAGGACGGCAAATTCATCTTCAAGCCCTACCTCTTCCTGCAGACGCGAGGCATGTTCAACTACTATGACGACGAAGGTCTGGACAAGGCCTACAATCAGGACAATGTGGCCAATTCCGGCTTCGCCATCCCCTATGCCATCATCGGCTTCACCGGCACCACGTTCGGCCGCCTCGACTACAACATCTCGGTGAACGCGGCTGGCAGCGGCGGCAACGTCCTGCAGCAGGCCTGGGTGGACTATCGCATCAGCGACGCCGCCCGCTTCCGCGTGGGCAAGTTCAAGACGCCTTTCAGCCACGCCTACCTGACCACCCTGGGCGAAACGCTCTTCCCCATCCTGCCCACTTCGCTCATTTCCAGCGTCATCATGCCCTATTCGCTCAACGCCGTCAATCCGTCGGTCGGCACGGGCTTCGACCTGGGTGTGTCGTATCACGGCGTCGCCCGTCTGAGCCGTGCCCGCAACGTGAAGGAGACGGCACCCGGCTTCCGCAACGAGTGGCTGATGGGCTATGAGGTCGGCCTGTGGAACGGCACGGGCAGCGGTGTCAACAACGCCACCAAGACCCTCTCCGACGACTGGCACATCCCCGCTCTGCTCTACGCCGGACGCATCAGCTTCATGCCTTGGGGCCGCATGCCCAAGACGCAGGGCAACACCCACATGCTGCGCGGACGCCACATGGAGTTCGCCGTCAGCGGCGGCGTGAATGTCGAGAGCGAGAGCGAGAGCACCAACGACTCGCGCCTCGGCCTGGAGTTCGCCATGCTCTACAACCGCTGGTATGTGGGCTTCGAGGCCTACTGGATGCACGTCAGCTTCACGGAGCGCCAGAAGATCAGCGAGAAGTACAACTTCTACGGCGGCTACGCCCAGCTGGGCTACTTCTTCCTGCCCTGCCTCCAGGGCGGTGTGCGCTGGGACATGTTCGACCGCAACGGCACCGACCGCGACGGCTTCCTCAACTCTCCGGGCGTGGTGCTCAACTACTACATCAACAAGTGCAACCTCAAGCTCACGGGCATGTATCAGTACACCGGACGCTGGGGCCACGCCACGCAGCTCGACCGCGACAACGACGATCTTGGCATCGCCACCCACATGGCCACGCTGCAGCTGCAATATTCTTTCTGACAACGGCTTTCCCTGTAAGTCATGAAACATTTCTATTTTATATACCTGCTGATTCTTCTTTTGGCCCTCCTCGTCGTGACGTCCTGCGACAGCGGCGACGTGCATGAGGTCTATCGCTTCAAGTCGACGGGACGCACGGCGCTGCTCACGGGCTCCGTCGACGAGTGGGAAGAGCTGCCCGAGGGCTACAACATCGCCCTGGCGGCTTTCGGCTCCACCAGCGACTACGCTTTGGGCCAGCGCATCCTCTCTGCTTCCGACGTGGAGAGCGGGCGGCTGCGTGTCGAGCTCTCCCAGCTGAGCGACACCGTCCACACCGTCGAACTCTGCGTCACCAACACGCTGCGCAAGAAGACCCTGAGCCTGCAGCGCCTGGAACTGGCCTCCCAGCCCGCTCAAGACACCGTGCGCCTGGAGAGCGCCCTGCGCGCCCTCACGTCGGCTTCCTGCCTGCAGACGGGTTTCTTCAACGAGGCCTGCATCCGCTGTCACGGCGGGGGCAACCAGTCGGCGCGCGGCCTGAATCTCACCGAGGGCCACAGCATGGCGATGCTCGTCAACGTGCCGGCGGCTTCTCATCCCGAACTGCTGCGCGTCTCCGGAGGCCGTCCCGAGGAGAGCCTCCTGCATCAGATTCTGGCCGAAAGCGGACAGGACGTTCTCCACGTCAACCACGTGGAGATTCTCCACAAACTCGGCGTCGATACGGACGTTTTGCGCACGTTTATCGACGAGTGGATAAAATCGCTGCCGCCAAAAGACCCCAACTCCTAATTTTTTTTGTATCTTTGCACCGATGAAATATGAATTGATTCCGTTTGAGAGCCTCGGCGTTTCCGTGCAGCTGTCTTCGTTCTGCCCCGAAGGGGGTGCGGGCGAATGGCACGCGATGCTGCATGTGGAGCCGCGCGGGGATCTCTTCCAATCTCAATACGACCGTCTCATTGAGGCCGAGCGCCAGCTGCTCTCGCGCGACGACATCCGGGGCGCCCGGGTGATCTTCAAGCGCTACTTCCTCTCCGACGGCACCAACCAGCAACCCCTGATGCACGACGAGCCCGACACCTGCACCGTCTCCTACATCCAGCAGCCGCCTCTCGACGGCAGCAAGCTGGCTCTCTGGCTTTACCTCCAGCGGGGCACCGAGGTGGAGGACCGCGCCGACGGGATGGGCTCCACCCTCGTGCGCCACAACGGCTACGAACACCTGTGGACGATGGGCATGACGGTGCCCGAAGGCAGCAGCTACGCCCAGACGCGCACGCTGCTCGAAGACTACGAACAGCTGCTCGCCGGTCGCGAGGCCACGATGGAGGCCAACTGCATCCGCACCTGGTTCTTCGTGCGCGACGTGGATACTTCCTATAAAGGTATGGTGGTGGCCCGCCGCGAGAATTTCGAGCGTGAGGGCCTTTCGCGCTCCACGCACTACATCGCCTCCACCGGCATCGGCGGCAACCCCTCCGACCCGCGCGCCGTCATCCAGTTCGGCAGCTACGCCCTGAAGGGCTTCCGCCCCGAGCAGCAGCAGTATCTCTACGCGCTGAGCCATCTCAACCGCACCGACGAATACGGCGTCACCTTCGAGCGCGGCACCCGCATGACCTACGGCGACCGCAGCCACCTCATCATCTCCGGCACGGCCAGCATCGACCATCGGGGCGAGGTGCTCCACGTGGGCGACATCGAGCAGCAGACGCTGCGCATGTGGGAGAATGTGGAGGCGCTGCTCTTCGAAGGCGGCGGCAGCTTCTCCGACGTGATGCAGATTGTGGTCTATCTGCGCGACATTTCCGACTACGACGTCGTGAGCCGCATGTTCCGCGAGCGCCTGCCCGAGATTCCGACGGTGTTCACTCTGGCGCCTGTCTGCCGCCCCTCCTGGCTCATCGAGATGGAGTGCATTGCAGTGACGCCCGAGGGCAACAAGGATTTCCCCGACTTCTAAACCTCCCGACGCCCTATCGCACAGAGACCGACCAAACGCCATAAGCGGCGACTCAAGAAAAGCGTGCGACGCACCCTCTGGTGTGTCGCGCTCTTGTTTGCGGTCTGGTGCTGCAAGGGGCTCTGGGATCTGTGGACGGCGCACCGCAAGGCCCGCCTCGAGGTCGAGACGGAGACGCCCATTCCCTCCGCCGACAATCCGCTCCGGGGGCGCTTGCCCTTTTGGCAGGTGGATTCCTCCAAGGTGGCCATCGCCCTCTACGACCTCACTGCCGGAGAGACGGTTTTTGAGCAGCAGCCCACGCGCCTCATGATTCCCGCTTCGTGCATGAAGCTCTTGACGGCGGTGACGGCGCTCAAGCGTCTGGGCCCCGATGCCGTCCTCGAAAGCCGCCTGCTGGCCGACGGCGTCGTCCATCGCGGCACGCTCTACGGCAATCTCATCTTCGAGGGCGACAACGATCCCCTCTTCGAGTCGTTCGAACCTATGGTCGCCGCCCTTCTTCGCCAGGGCATCCAGCGCATCGAGGGCGACGTCGTGCTCGACCTGGCCCGCTGCGACACCCTGCGCGCCCACGCCACGGCTTCTCCCTGGGACATTCCCTGGAGCCGTCTGCCGCTGCTCCTGCGCGGCGAGCCTTTCGTGCGTCGCACGCTGCTCTACGAACTCTCGCGCGCCGGCATCTCCGTGAAGCCGCGCCCCATCGGCGCCACTCTTCCGATGCTCGAAGGCCTGCCCCGCCGCATCCGCCTCAACGCTGCGGAGCATCATGCCCGTGTTCTGGCCCGGGAGCGTCATCTGCTGCGCCACGTGCTCTCGCCGATGCTCATCCACAGCAGCAACATCAAGGCCGAGTCCGTGCTCTGGCATGTGGACAATCCCTTCTACCGCTGGGGCGGCACTCATGTGGCCGACGACCAGCGCCCGGCCTCTTCGCTCTGGACCTTCATCCGCGAGGAGATGCCCGAGGAAGACACCGCCGGCTTCGTCATCAACGACGGCAGCGGCCTCTCGCCCGACAACCGCCTCACGGCGCGTTTCCTCATGCGCCTTATGGTCTATGCCTGGGGCGACGAGAGCATCCGCCGCGTGCTGCTCCGTGAGGCTTTGGCCACACCCCAGGACCCCGTGCGTCGGGGCTCGCTCACGTTCCGCATGAGTGCGCCGCTTTTCAAGGACCGCGTCTTCTGCAAGACGGGCACGCTCACCACCCGCGGCGCCTCTTCTCTGGCGGGCTACATCCACGGCGGCAACGACCACTGGTATGCCTTCGCCATCATCAACGAAGACACGCCCGTGTGGGACGCCCGCCTGTTTCAGGACCGCATCTGCCGCCTCGTCATCGGGCAGTGAGTGATTTTTTTTCCGAAACGTTTTGCAGGGACAAGAAATTTGCGTATCTTTGTCCGTGAAATACGCAAAACGATGGACAAAACTGCAAGCATTGACCTCACGGGGGGATTGCACCGCCATTTGGGCATGGAGCTTTCGCACGAGGGCGGGAGCACTTCGCTCTGCCTGACCGTCGGCCCCCAACATCTCACCCCTTTCGCCACTCTGAGCGGCGGCGTCATGCTGGCCCTTGAGGAGACGCTGGCCGGCATCCTTTCCGTCGAAGCCCTCGACGGACGCCGCCCGATGGGCATCTCCGTCAGCGCCAACCATCTGGCCGCCGCCCGCGAAGGCGATCGCGTCAGAGCTTGCGGCCGGGCGCTGCATCTGGGCGCCACCACCCATGTGTGGCAGATCGAGCTACGCGGCAAAGACGACCGCCTGCTCAGCGTCGCCACCGTCACCAACCTCATCCGCTGACACCTCCCCATGAGCGAAGACCGCCATAGCCTCTGTCGGGTCTCCTACCGACTGCCCGGAGCCGGGGACTACTGCGTCCTCTCCTCCTCTTCGGCGCCCGACGTGCTCTCTTCGCCCGACGACCTCAGCGAGCGCAGCGGCTTTCTCATCGCACCCTTCACGCCTGCTCCGGACTGTCCCGTCGTGATGGTGCGCCCGGACAGCACCGAGCGCCGCACGCTGGAGATGCAACTCCCGACGGAGAAGAGCCCGTTGGCCTCCGTGCCGCCCGTGCCCGGGGACTACCGCCGCAGCTTCGAGGCCTTCCACAGCGCCGTCAGCGGCGGACGTTTCGACAAACTGGTGCTGGCGGCTTCGCTCCGTCGGCCCGTGCGCCTGGACGACAGCGGCGCCGACGCCCTCTTCCTCGAGGCCTGCCGCGCTTATCCCGACTTCATGGTGACGCTCTTCTCCACACCCCTCACGGGCACCTGGCTCAGCGTCTCTCCCGAACTGCTGCTCGAGGGCGAAGGCAATCGCTGGCGCACGATGGCACTGGCGGGCACGATGCCGCTCGGGGAGCAGGAGTGGAGCGGGAAAAACCGGCGCGAACAGGCGCTGGTGGAGCGTTTCGTGCATGAGACACTGGAACGCTTTGCGACCGACATCGACCGACGGGGCCCCGAAAGCCGCCGGGCCGGACACTTGCAGCACCTCTGCACCGTCTTCGACTTCCGCATGCCGCCCGACCGTCTGGGTGCCCTGCTCTCCGCGCTGCATCCCACGCCGGCGGTCTCTGGTCTGGAGCGCAGCCGGGCGCTCGACTTCATCCGCACGACGGAAAGCCTCGGACGTCGCTACTACAGCGGCTTCTGCGGACCCACAGACCCCGTCGGGGGCACACAGCTTTATGTGACGCTGCGCTCTGCCGCCATCGATGCGGAGCGGGGCGAAGCCACCCTTTGGGCCGGCGGCGGCATCATGCCCGACAGCCGTCTGGAGGAGGAGTGGGCCGAAGTGGTGCAGAAGATGCACACCGTCAACCTTTTGCTCGACCATGTATAGTGAATACCTCCATATTAACATCCTTACGGCGCTAATGAGGGCGCACGGCCTCCGCCACGTGGTGGTCTCGCCGGGCAACCGCAATGCACCTCTGGCCCACAACTTCGAAGTGTGCCCCGAGCTCATCTGTCACGCCGTCACCGACGAACGCTCGGCAGCCTTCACCGCTCTGGGGCTCTCGGAGGCGCTCGACGAACCCGTCGCCGTCTGCGTCACCAGCGGCTCGGCCCTGCTGGGCACACTGCCCGCTGCCGCCGAAGCCACCTATCGCCAGAGGGGCATCCTCGTGATTTCGGCCGACCGTCCCGCCGCCTGGATCGGGCAGCTCGACGGACAGACGATGCCGCAGCAGGGCGCCCTCGGCAGCTTTGCCGGCCTCAGTGTCAGCCTGCCCGAGATTCACAGCGACGACGACCGCTGGCTCTGCAACCGCCTCGTCAACGAGGCCTTCATCGCTCTGGCGCGTCCGGCACATCCTTCGGTCCACATCAACGTGCCCGTCAGCGAGCCACTCTTCCGCTTCACCGAGCCCGAGCTCCCCTCGGAGCGCGTCATCCGCTACTGCCGCTGGAGCCCGGAGCTCTGCCGGCAGCTGGCCTCGACATCGCGCCTGGCCATTGTCCTCGGACAGACGAGAGGCGAGACCGACAATGCTCTGATGGCGAGCCTCTCCGGGCGTGCCCTCGTGCTCTCCGACCAGCTCTCCTTCCGGGGCGTTTCCTTCACCGACCGCATGATGTACCTGCTGGATCAAGAGGGCATGCCCTCGGAGATGATGCCCGAGAAGGTGCTTTATCTCGGCGGCAACACGGTGAGCAAACGCCTGCGCCGCTGGCTGCGCACGTTGCCCGAGAGTGTGACGCACATTGTGGTGAGTGAAGACGGCGCCCTGCACGACGTGAGCCGCCACACCGCGCTGCTCGTCGAGGCAGAGCCGCAGACGGTGCCGAAAGACATAAATATGACAAAGGGCTGCCCCGACACATCTTTCCTTGAGGCTTGGGGCCGACTTGAGGCGCGCATCCGACGCGCTCACGAAGCCTTCCGCCCGGGCTTCTCTTCGATGCTGGCCGTCAAGTTGCTCTCGGAGCAGGCGGCCTCGGAGGGCGAAGTGCGCGTCTATGCCAACAGCATGTCCGTGCGTCTGGGCACCAGCTTCGATCCCCACTTCATTCATTGCAACCGGGGATTAAACGGTATAGAAGGCACCCTCTCCACCGCCGTCGGTATGGCTCTGGCGCGCCCCGAGCGTCGCGTCACCTGCGTCATCGGCGACCTGAGTACATTCTACGACCAGACGGCGCTCTCCCAGCAGGAGCTCGGCGGCAATCTGCGCATCCTGCTGCTCAACAACGGCGGCGGCGCCATCTTCCGCGCCTTCGACGCGCTGAAGGAGAGTCCGGCCCGCGACCGCCTCGTGACGGCGTCGCACACGACCGGCGCCGAAGACCTCTGCCGCCTCTACGGCATCACCTATCTGAGGGCCGAAGACGAAGAAAGCCTGCGTGAAGGCATCGCGCAGCTGGCGTCCGTGAAGAGCGCGCGCCCCGTGCTTTTGGAGGTCGTCACCGACGGGGAGGAGGACATGCGTCTATGGCGCGAATTCTACCGTTCACTCTTAAACAGCGACATACATTGACTTATGGAATGGAAAAGCATTAAGACCTTTCGCGAGATCCGCCTGGAGGAGGCGGAAGGCATCGCCAAGATCACCATCAACCGCCCCGAGGTGCGCAACGCCTTCACCCCCACCACCACGCGCGAACTCTCCGAGGCGTTCACCATCGTGCGCGAACTCTCCCGCATCCGTGTGGTGCTGCTCACGGGGGCCGAGACGCCTCATCTTGAGGGCGAGAGCCGCGAGGAATGGCTGCGCAAGCAGGCCTTCTGTTCCGGCGGCGACATGCACGTGAAGGGTCGCGGCGGCTACATCGACGAGGAGGGCACGCCCCGCCTCTCGGTGCTCGACGTGCAGATGCAGATACGCCGTCTGCCCAAACCCGTCGTGGCGATGGTCAACGGCTGGGCCATCGGCGGCGGCCATGTGCTGCATGTGGTGTGCGACCTCACCATCGCCTCCGTCAACGCCCGATTCGGCCAGACGGGCCCCAAGGTGGGGAGCTTCGACGCCGGCTTCGGCAGCGCCTATCTGGCACGCATCGTGGGACAGAAGAAGGCGCGCGAGATCTGGTTCATGTGCCGTCAGTATTCGGCTGAGGAGGCCGAACGCATGGGTCTGGTCAACAAGGTGGTGCGCTACGAAGATCTGGAGGCGGAGTGCGTCCGTTGGGCGCACCGCATGATGGAACTCTCGCCCCTGGCGCTGCGCATGATCAAGATGGGCCTCAATGCCGAACTCGACGGACAGGCCGGCATCCAGCAGCTCGCCGGCGACTGCACCGCACTCTACTATATGCTCGACGAGGCACAGGAGGGCGGACGCGCCTTCCTCGAGAAGCGCCGCCCCCACTGGGAGGACTTCCCGCTGGTGCCCTGAGGCTTTTTCTTCCGGCAAAACTATAGCAATCTCCCGCCCGTGAACATCAATCTCTCTCTGCGCACCCTCCACTTCAAGCGCCCAGCCCGCACTTCGCGCGGCGCCTACAGCGAGCGTCGCATCATCCTGCTCACCGCCTCCGACGACGGGGGCCGCATCGGCCTGGGCGAGTGTGCGCCTCTGCCCGACCTCTCCTCCGACCGCGACGCCTATCCCACGCTCTCCGCTGTGGCCGGCCTCATACGCGAGGCTTTGGCTGCCGACGACTACACGGAGTTCCTGCGCCCCTACCCTGCGCTGCTCTTCGCGCTGGAGAGCGCCATCCACGACTTCCGTCAGAGCCCGCTGCTCTACGACACGCCCTTCGCCCGCAGCCGCGAGGGCATTCCCTTCAACGGCCTCGTGTGGATGTCGTCGCCCGAGGAGATGCTGGCTCAGGTCAAGCAGAAACTCTTGCAGGGCTTCCGCTGCATCAAGCTCAAGATCGGGGCCAACCGCTGGGACGACGAGGTGGCGCTCATCGAGAAAGTGCGCAGCCGCTACCCCAAGGAGCGCCTCGAGCTGCGCGTCGATGCCAACGGCGCCTTTACGCCCGAAGAGGCCCCCGGGCGCCTGGAGACGCTGGCTGCCCTGGGCGTGCATTCCATCGAGCAGCCCATCCGCCAGTACCAGTGGAAGGAGATGGCCGCCCTGTGTCGCGAGAGCCCGCTGCCCATCGCCCTCGACGAGGAGCTCATCGGCGTCACCTCGCGCCTGGAGAAGGAGACGTTGCTCGACACCGTCCGTCCTCAGTATATTGTGCTCAAACCCACGCTGCACGGCGGCATGACGGGCACAATGGAGTGGGTCTCTCTGGCCAACCAAAGGGGCATCGGCTCCTGGATAACTTCGGCCCTCGAGAGCAATGTGGGGCTGCGCAATGTGGCCCTTCTGGCCGCACGCATCTACGGCCCCGACATCCGCTTCCCCCAGGGCCTGGGCACGGGACAACTCTTCACCGACAACATCGAGATGGACCTCGAGCTTCGGGGCCCCCGCCTCTGGCGCAGCGAAGTGGCAGATTAAGGATTCAGGATCCAAGATTCAAGATTCAAGATTCAGGATTCAAGATTCAGGGTTAATGGTTAATGACTTCGTCATAGAGTGGCACAACGCTTCCCCTCAGGTGCGGCTGCAGACGAGCGGCTCCACGGGAGCGCCCAAGGTGTTTTGGGCCGACAAGGAGCGTCTGCGTGCCTCCGCCCGCATGACCTGCGACTTCCTGGGACTGCGTGAGGGAGGTACGGCGCTGCTCTGCCTCTCCTGCGACTATATTGCGGGCAAGATGATGGTGGTGCGCGCTCTGGAGCGCGGCCTGCGCCTCGTGGAGGTGGCGCCTTCCAACCGTCCGCTGGAAGCTCTGGCGCAAGAGCATCCCGACATCGGCGTCATCGACCTCTGCGCGATGGTGCCCTCTCAGGTCTATTGCAGCATCGACCATCCCCTCTTCTCCCGCATCCGCCATCTCATCGTCGGCGGCGGCCCCATCCCTCAGGCTTTGGAAGAAAGACTCCGGAGAGAGCCCGCTGCCGTCTGGAGCAGCTACGGCATGACGGAGACGCTCTCCCACATCGCCCTGCGTCGCGTCAGCGGTGCGGAGGCGGAGGACTGGTATCGTCCGCTGCCGGGCGTCGCCCTCTCGCTCTCTGAGGAGGGCTGCCTCGTCATCGACGCTCCGGCGCTTTCGGAGGAGCGCCTCGTCACCAACGACCTTGCCGAGCTGCTGCCCGACGGGCGTTTCCGCATCCTGGGCCGTCGCGACAACGTGATCCTGAGCGGCGGCCTCAAGCTGCACATCGAAGAGGAGGAGGAGCGCCTGCGCGCACTCTTGCCCGACTGCGAGGGCCGTCCCGTCTTCTGCATCACGTGCCGCCCTCACGAGAAACTGGGCCAGGAGGCGGTGCTCGTGGTGGAGCGTCCGCTTTTGGCGCAGGCCCGCACGGCGTTGCATCACCCTTACATTAAGTGTATTCTCCCCGCAGATGCCATTCCTCTGACCCCCACAGGCAAGATTGACCGCGCCGCTGCCCGCCGCCTGGTGGAATAAAAAAGGCCCGCCGATAATCCGACGGACCTTCTCCCTTTTCACCTTAATATTAACTCACACGGTGTGTTTATTTCACCATGGAAACCAATTCCTGAGAATATGTCGGCATGGCGCCGTTTTGCGTACAAACATAGGCCGAGACCTTGACGGCGATGCGATGGGCCTCTTCTATGGATTTGCCGTTGAGGATGGCCGCGCAGAAGGAGCCGGTGAAGGAATCGCCGGCACCTACCGTGTCGGCAACCTCCACCTTCGGGGTGTCCTGGAAAGAGGTGAGTGTGGGCGTGAAGACATAGGAGCCGTTAGTGCCACAGGTGAGCACTAGCATCTGCAGTTTATAGTCGGATGCCATCTTCATACAGGTGTTGCGCATATCCAGACCTTCATAGCCGAACATGCGGCTGATAACAACGAGTTCTTCGTCGTTGATTTTCAAAACATTGCAGCGTCTGAAGGATTCCTCAATGATCTCCTGCGTGTAGAATTGCTGGCGAAGATTGATGTCAAATATCTTCAAACAATCTGCTGGTGTGGCATCGAGGAATTTCTGAATAGTCGCACGGCTTACCGCATTGCGCTGGGCCAGAGACCCGAAACATACGGCACGGCAATGACGTGCTATCGCCGCGATATCCTCGTCGAAGGGGATATTGTCCCATGCCACATTTTCTTTGATATCGTAAGCCGGAATGCCGTCACCTGAAAGGGTAACCTGCACAGTGCCGGTAGGAAAAGGCACACGAGGCAGCAAGTCGTTCAAGTCATGTTCTTTCAATGCCTCAATGGTCTCGTCGGCCAATTTGTCATCACCAAGCGCACTGACGGCGATGGTGTTGTCCATGCCAAGGAACTGGCCCGCATGATAGGCAAAATTGGCAGGGGCGCCTCCCAATTTCTTACCTTCGGGGAGCACATCCCACAAAACTTCTCCAAGCCCCACAACATATCTCTTGTTCGTCATAATTCTTATGCTTTAAGGTTAATGTAATCTTTAGTGTTTGATCTGCGGAATGTAACTGAACAGATAAACCACGCCGACGGTCATGACGGCTACTGCACCCGCCTGACCGACAGCATCGCTGCATAGGCCCATGACGAGCGGGAAGACCGTGCCACCGAAGAGACCCATAATCATCAGTCCCGAGACCTCATTCTGCTTGCCGGGCACATTGAGCAGCGCCTCGGAAAAGGCCATGGAGAAGACATTGGAGTTGCCGTAGCCCACAAGGGCGATGGCGCAATAGAGTTCCCACTGCTCGGTGCCGAAGAACATTCCGGCCATGGAGAGGGCCATCAAGACGACGCTGATGATGAAAAACCAACGTGTCTTCATGATGCGCAGAAACAGCGAACCGGTCAGGGCACCGATGGTACGGAAGATGAAGTAGAGCGAGGTGGCAAAGGCGGCCTCATTGAGGCTCATGCCGAGGCGCTCCATAAGAAGTTTCGGCGCTGTTGTGTTGGTGCCGACGTCAATGCCTACATGGCACATGATGCCAAAGAACGACAGTAGCACGACAGGCTCCTTGAGCAGACGCAGACAGTCGGCAAAAGAAGACGTCTTACCCTTACTGCGCTCCTCCTGAATGGGGGTCGCCCACAAGAGAAGGCACGAGAGAATGCCCGTGACAAAGTAGACCAGGAAGAGTACGCGCCAGTCATAGCCCAGAGAAGGGAGCAAGCCGGTGGCGCCCCACATGGCGAGATAGGGAGCCAGAAACGAGGCAATGGCTTTGACAAACTGCCCGAAGGTCAGCGTGGAAGCCAGGTTTTTGTCGCCGATGATCAGCATGGCCAAAGGATTGATGCTGGTCTGCATCAGCGCGTTGCCGATGCCCAAGAGCGAGAAGGCAATCAGCATGAAGGCGAAACTATTACCAATGAGGGGAATGGCCAGGGAGACGACAGTGATGACCATCGAAAGCAGCACAGTGTTCTTGCGTCCAATCCTGTTCATCAGCATGCCTGTGGGGACACTGAAAATAAGAAACCAAAAAAAGACCAATGATGGGAACACGTTGGCCACCGAATCGGTGAGACCGAGGTCTTCCTTGACATAATTGGAGGCGATGCCGACCAGATCTACAAATCCCATGCAGAAGAAGCATAGCATCACGGGGATGAGGAATATTTTTTTATTTTCTTTCATGGCTTGTTATTCGTTGAGTTTGAGTGAGTACATGGTGACCTTGCCTCCGGAGACCTTGATGTTGCTGTAGGGCTCCTGCGGGAAGACGAGGTTGGTCATCGACAGGCGGCCTTCGGCATCGAACACCTCAAGGGAACTGTTGTCAATGAAGATGCGCAGTTGTCGGATTTCACCATAAACGGGTGCCGTGGTCTTGCAGGGAAAGTTTTCGCTGAAACTGGCATAAGTGCGCGTACGATCCATGGAGAAGGTCTTGCCTGTGGCATCGTAGGTCATGACAACCCGTTCGCCCAAGGTGTTGGAGAGCGTCAGTTCCATAGAGCCCTTAACATCGACAACAATCTCACCGGCCTGAGGAACCTTCTTAACCTCTTTGCCTCGCAAAGCCATCAGCTCTCTGGAAGGCGTCACGCCGCAATAGGTCTGACCCTCATATTCGAAGAAATCGAGATCGCGGGGCACGCTGTTGGCCGAACGAAACTGCTTCGTCGGCACCTGGTTGCCGTACTGCCAGTTAGACATCCAGGCCATGGCAATGTGGCGGCCATCGGGGGCGTTGTCGAAGGTGACGGTGGCATAGTGGTCCTTACCGTAATCCATCCATCGGGTGTCCTTGTGCTCGCAAGTGAACTTGTGGCCGTCGAAATCGCCCACAAAATACTGCGTGGCAGAGCCTCCGTAGGGGCCGCCGGGATTGATGTTGCATATCAGCAACCACTTCTGCTTGTCGGTACCACGCACCTGCAGCTTGACTAGATCAGGACATTCCCAAACGCCGTCGTGACAGCCCAGTGTCTCCTTGCCGTTGGGGCCGTCGATCTCCGGGCCGCCGAACGAGCTCTCGTAGGTCCAGTCCTTGAGGTCAGCGCTGCTGTATATGTTCATGTGCTGGCCGACGGCAAGGATGAGGTTCCACTTTTGAATCTCCGAATTCCAGAAGGCTTTGGGGTCGCGGAAGTCTTCTTCGGTGCTCCAAAGCACGGGATTGCCGCTGTACTTCTGAAATGTCTGTCCGTTGTCGGCAGACACGGCCATCGACTGAGTCTGCATCCTCTCGGCGGCGGAAGTGTAGAAGGCCACAACGCGATCGTTCTTTTTATCCACCACGCAGGAGCCACTGAAGATGTCGCCGAGAGCGTCGGGCTCAATGGCCGTGGCCTGCGCTTCCCAGTGGATGAGGTCGCGCGAAGTGGAGTGGCCCCAGGTCATGTTTTCCCACATGGAGCCGTAAGGGTTCCACTGATAGTAAAGGTGGTAAACCCCGTCTTTGTAAAACATGCCGTTGGGATCATTCATCCATCCGTAGAGCGGGGTGTGATGATACTGCGGGCGATATTTCTCGCGGTTGACGGTGTCAAAGCTGTCGCTGGGCTTCATTTCGCGCCAACACAGAAAGTCCTTCATGGCGCCCGTAAAGCGGCGGTCGCCGTGGAAGGTAATGTCGAGGGTGACCTCGTCGAGACCGAAGCGCTTTACATCGAGCGGCACATAGTAGTCTACCTTATCCACGGCCAGCCTGACGTTCAGCTTCTGCACCTGCCGGTTGTCGGCCAGTATGCGGATAGTTGCGTTGTCCTCACGCTCCTGCACGGGAAGGAGCAGATAGCGTGCTGTCACGGCAACGCGCTTCATCGCATGATTCTTGCCCAGCAGCATGGGGGCTGCGGACTCTGCAAATGCGAGGCTGTGCGCCAGAAAGACCATTAAGGTCAAAAGAATCTTCTTCATGGTTACAGATGTCGTTTTTGGCTGTTTCAACGGCAAAAATAAGAAAAATAATTCAATACCCTCCTATTTTACAGAGACAACTTTGCCGTTGATGATATAAATGCCCTTCTGCTTGGCCTCTTTCACCTTCACGCCGGAAAGAGTGTAGATGGCCTCTTCGCCCTTTTCCGTCTGTGCCGAAACGCTCTGAACTGCCATCGGGTCGGGCACGAGCTCAATCTGGGTGAAGTTGAACGGATTGCCGCCTTCCTTGTTGCACTGCACCATGAGGCGATCCGTGCCCTCGAGGGCGGCGGCCATGTCGATGCCGCTGAGGCTCAACTCGGCATAGTCGTTGGTCATCGTCATCGTGGTCTGGTCGCCGAGCTTGTTGCTCCACGTGGTCATCACGTTGATGACATAGTCGGTGCGGCCGGCCTCCGAGTAGAAGCGGATGGCCGTGAACTTGCTCCAGTCGACGCCGGCGAAACTGTTCTTCGTGATCTCCAGTGTGCCCCAGTTGTCCATCCAGAAGAAGCCGCTCCAAACGGTGTTGGCATCAATGCTCTCCTTGCCGTCGCCGTACCAGATTTTGGTGGCAATGAAGTCCTTGCCGCAGACCTCCAGACCGTGCGTCTGCAGGGAAGCGAGCATGGCCGGAGTGGCGAACACTTCCGCACTGCTCTGGTCGGGGAAAATGGAGTGTGCGAAGCGTGTGCCGGGGAGCATGCCTCCGTCGCTGTGCAGCTCGATGACCTCGCCGGCTGCATCCTTGAATTCGATGACGAGCTTGTCGCCGAGCTTCATGTCAGTAAACTTGTCTGCATCGATCTTCAGGGTGCTGCTCCAATCTACGGCGTGCTCACCCTCCCATACGTCCGTTGCGGAAGCAATCACTGTGGCAGCGAGAAGCGCTGCGCAAAGAAGAATCTTTTTCATGACTTTTGATGTTTTTATGTTTGTATATTTGTTTGTCCTTTCGCTTATTGCTGTGACACTCTTACATCGCTGACGGTGACGGTGCCGCCGTAGCTGTTGATGCTCCAGCAGTTACGCTGTATGCCGTAGATGCGGTTGGTGTAGCAGACGTTGTTGTTGATGTACATCACCATGACGGAATTGTCGGTGTAGATGTCCACCTTGTAAGTGTTGTCGGAGGGGGCGGGGAACATGTAGCCGTCAATCTTGCCGATGAATCCCTTGCCGTCGGGGCCTTCCTCTTCGAAGTTAATCTTGCGCTTGGCATTGCCGTCTTCGGGCTTGACCACCATGGTGTAGTATTTCCTGGAGTCGGTGCCGCGCACGAGAGAGACGCCAAACTGGTCACCCTTGTCTGCCGTGGTCACGGTGAAGCTGATGTGGTTGCATGTGCCCAGACGGTTGTAGAGCACGTAGGCATTGTCGCCCTTCAGCTTCCCGTCGCTGTAGCCGCTGCTGGCCATCACGCTGACCTCCTGGGGCTTGTTGTATTTGGCCATGATGCCGGGCACGGCGCCCAGAGAAATCTTGCCGTCGGAATGCTGCACGATCTTGTGGCAAACCAGTGCGCCCGACCAGTTGGGCTCTTCGTCGCCGACGTTGACATTCTTCTCATAGATGTCGGCACCCGTGCGGAAGGGACACCAGCCCCAGATGTAGCGGTCGGTGCCGTTGGAGGCCGTCTTGCCGGCATAGAAGCCGCGGCTGTCGAGCTGTCCCTGCTTGTCGTCGGGGAAGTTTTGGTCGGGATTGTCGAAACACTTCTTCAGGTTTTCGTAGGAATCGGCTTTGACATACTTCACGGTGCGGGCGTTGCCTTCGTGGGAGGCGTCGCTGTAGACGAGATACCACCAGTTGCCCATCTTGAAGATGTCGGGGCATTCGCACATGCGGTTCCAAAGCATCCTGAAGGAGCCGACATGCTCCCAATTCACCATGTCGGAGGACTTGAATTCGGCAAACACGGGGTCGCCGCCGGCGGCGGGGCTGGTGGAGATGACCATGCGGTAGCTGCCGTCGTCAATCTTGAAGATCTGGGGATCGCGGAAGTCCGTCTTGGAGTAATTGTAGTCGGCGCCGCGCAGCGACCAGGTGTAGTCGCGTTTCCAGGTCTTGAA